>Ga0247725_1000216_pt1 | contig 58937 bp, 58 predicted proteins | sample OKSTACKMCFT3sol_FD_183021 | JGI IMG/M metagenome (GOLD analysis project Ga0247725, IMG submission 183021) | Subsurface sediment microbial communities from gas well in Oklahoma, United States - OK STACK MC-FT3-sol | ecosystem: Environmental > Terrestrial > Deep subsurface > Rock core/Sediment...
ATTCCCGGTGCAGCGGGGATATAGGAGGAAACACCATGACAGGCCAAGTTGAACTTCTCGAAGCTCCATCCTTGTGGCAACAGCCGGAAGGTGAGCAATTGGAAATTGCGCAAGGGCGTTTTTTCCGTGGAGAGGATGACCAACCTGAAAAAGAATCTGAAGTCGTAGACTTCTAAACCATTCAAGAACCCACGAGGGCGACAAGATTGCCCTCGGGTAGTCGTGTGCGCCTAGAAAAGGTGATCGCATGACTTCGTTCGTGAATCCGCATTACATCTTCAATCCACTCCCGGATGAAGTAGACATAACGCTGTCTCCAACGCAGATCATGAAATCCATGGTTTGCACTCGGCTGCTGGGGTACTACCGAGCTCGTGTAAAACCCGAGGCAACCCCGCTCAACCTACTGTTCGGCTCAGCCTTGCATTGGGTGATCGAAGGGTTCGTCAAGGGATACATTCCAGAGGAGGAAATGGCCACTCAGTTTATTAACAAGTTCGAAGGTTTATCCGACGGAAAGTTGATAAGCATGGCCAAGTCTAAGTCTCGGGAAACAGCAGAGGTTCTTGGTAAACAATTAGCTGCAGGCTTTCCGTCTTACTTCCGTAATCTTGGCCTCAAGCCACTGATTATTGAAGGACAGTTCAAGTTGAAAATCGCTGAGCGTACCTTCATCACGCTAGTAATCGACTTTGTCGGTGAATGCACAAAACCAATATTCAACCCGAAAGGGGAGATGTTGGCTGATGTTGGCGACGTCGTGATCTTGGACTGGAAAACCGCTGCACAGCCTGAGGGTGAGTTGTTTTCCCGATACGGGTATCAGCTGACCTACTACTGGCTGGCAGTGAAATTAGCATGCCAGCAGTTGGGAATCAGAGAGCCAAAGCTTTGTGGTTATGCCTCAGGGCAGAAGCCCAACATCACGAAACCGGACTCCAAATCAGTTGTGAACGCCATCTGGCATCCAGTCCACTGGGTAAAACGGACGGCGGCCGACATTGAGGAAGCAGTGGAATATGCCCGCGTAGTTGCCAAACGGCTTCGCGCAGGTGAGTTTTTCCGTGCCCCTCATATGGCCTACGACTCACCCTGCGATAGTCACTCCAAACGGTGTGACATGGCGGGGCTATGCCTCGAAGGTTGCTTGTCGGGATACAGCGTTAAAGCAGGTCTGACACTTGCAGACCTAATCTGAATTTAAACAACCCTGTGGGGCAAAACAGCCCTACGGGGCTGGTGCGCCCTCGAGGAGGCTACATGCGTGAGTCTTATCGAATGGAGCGCTACGCTCAACGTGCTGTACGAATTCGCCGTGACAAGGAAGCTGAGGATCTCGCCAGTCGTAAGATTGGTGATTTCCTGATGCGGAATTACTTGGCCGAAGGCGCCTTACTAGCTGAAGAGTTTGGGAGGGTGTCGTACCACGAGCGTTTACAGCTTATTGCCAACTCCTCTGAACTCATCATGAGCTCCGACGGGGAGGAAGGCATCAATGTGGTATGGGGCTCGAATAAGCAGGTACTAACGCACAGGTTGCTGTCTCCGAGGATTCGGAGCGACTTCCACGGTGCGCATTACCTCGGTTCGTGGTCCCGCTCGATGCCCAAGTGGAAACACAATGAGCTTCGAGATGAAATCAAAGCCAAGTTAGAAGCCAGAGTTAAGGACCGAGTTGAACTGCGTAAGCAGGGCATGCTCGACTTCTCTCTGGATACTGACGATATGCCACCGCTATTCCTCCAACCGGAGGGCTAATTTCCAGCCCTTTCGGGCCGGAAGTTCAACACTTCCGGCGGGACGCCCTGGTCGTGTTTCACATAACACGCGACGGCGTAACTTTGGAGGCAACATGAGCTACATAAAAAACCTGATGGTCGTGATCATCGCGTCCATCATGGGTGCTTCTGCCTCCTCCCTGTTCGTAGGATGGTCTACTAATGAACTTCGCATAGTCTTTGTGGTTTCCATATTGATGACTGCACTCATTACGTTGAACTCAACGGCTCAGGGACGGAAGAAGCGTCCTAAAATGAAGCCGACGCGCACGGTAAAACGTAAATCGCGTCGGGCAAAGAAGCGTGCACGTAGCCCCTAGGTGAGTAGAGGATCGAAAGAATCTCTTATTACTCATCGCGAGGATGCGACCATGTCTTTCAGTGTGACTCTCGGAATCCTGTTTCTTGCATTCGCAATTTACTGGGGTTGTGACTACGTTGAGCGCCGGCGTGCCGGTGGCGACGTAGCTGGTACACGAAGCAGCACGCCATAAATTCCATGGACATACCCTGGGGGTGAAATTCCCCTTAGGGATGATCACCTCTGGGGTTAGGACAGGAGAAAAACCATGAACTAACTAAACTAGAAGGTGAATACCATGAAAACCAAAAAATCCAAGTTCGTTTCTAACCTAAAGCTATCAGTCGGGTTCGCCCTGTATGTTGGCTGCGGGGGAGATATACCAGCACCAAAAGCAATTGTTCCGATGATGTATTGGTCGGTGATCATTGCCGATTACGTGCTGCGGACAACGAACATAATTCGAAAATTGCTCAAACCGATTCTTCTCCACACCCCACTGGGGATGGCTTTCCTCGCTACGAGGTTTGCCCTGGATCTGGCCCTCGCGGCCTGTCATGCGGAAATGAAGCACATCGGAAAACCGGCCCGGTGATCGGGTTTCGGGTGGCCATCACCCGGATTTCGGGAAGGAGCATTCAATGAAGGCGTTTCAACAAGGCAAAGAAGCATATCGTTCGGGCAACTCCAACCAATCCAATCCGTACCCATCCATGTCCCAAGAGGGCAGGGCATGGGCAATGGGCTGGTTGGTAGCGAAAGAACCAGGCAACTGGGACGACATCGCACGCCTCTACGACGACCAACCAGGCTAAGCCAGGTCGGACCCTCCCGACCTGCAGGCGGGAGTGAACTCTTCAATTCTCCCGTCTGCAGCGGGTAGGAGCTTTTAGCAATGCAACAACGCCAATACAGCGACAACGAACTGTTCGGGATCATCCAGGAAGTCTATTTCGGGGCAACCAGCTGGGAGCAAGGCCGTCAGGCTGCGCTACGAGGCCGGACCTTATCTGACAACCCTGAAACTCCCGACACCATCTCCTACGACGAGTGGAAGAAGGGGTTCGTTCATGGAGCCGTCTACGACGTTCCTCAGTCAGAGCAAATCGAAGAGATCGTGATGGTTGGCATCCTGCCGGTCATTGAGGTCCAGGTATTGCCAGCACGCTCCTTCTGGGCCGTGCTGAACAACCTGCAAATCGATCTGCATCTCTCGGTTCCCGAGCTGGCTCGGAGAATCGGACTCGCAGAAGAGCGACTGTGCGCTGGGATGATCATGTTCGGGTTTTACGACTCGGATGCGATCCCCATGTACGACCGCGTAGCCGTCTAATAACGGGCCCCTTAGGGGCTCTCCTTGCTCTGTGAGCTGGACCAAACATCCAGCTCAGTGCTGGGTGTTTGCTCGAGGTCACCGATCTCACAACACCCGGCTCCGCGCCCGGGTGTACATCTCAATGCCCCGTGCGCGGCGGGTGCGAGGAAATACAAATGAACAACGTAGCCAAGAAGAACATCACCGTCGAAGAGATCAAAGCCGCTCACATCCAAGCTGTCACCAGCCAGAAGTTCGAGCCGGTAATGGTCCACGAGCTGTTCGGCTTCTCTACCCCTCTGAAGGGTTTTGAGAAACCGATCCCGGTACCGGCAGAGCGTCATCCGCTTTCGCCGAGTGTCGACAGCAATTACGTGTTCAATGAGAGCCTGGTTCGCCGGGTTCTCCTGAGCATGGCGACGAAAGACTCCATCATGCTGGTAGGCGAGAAGGGGACCGGTAAGTCCTCCCTCATCAACCAGATCAATGGCCGTCTTAACCGTCCGTCAATCGCAATCAATGCCGGCCCCGGTGTTGATGAAGGTTACCTGGTAGGGTTCCGTACCCTTGGGAAGGACGGTGTGAAAAGTGTTGATGGTGTGCTGAGTTATGCCTATCGCCATGGGCTGAGCTGCACCATCGACGAAATCTGCAGCCTGAATCCCGGCGTGCTTCTCAGTCTGAACGACATCCTCCAAGGTGATGAGGTCGTGACGCTGAAACACCACGGGATTGACCCTGAACTGGACCCGAGGGAACTCCTCGGCCTCGAAGGTGGGATGAACATCGTTCGTCACCCGTCGTTCCGGCTGTTCGCAACCGATAACACTGGTGGTAAGTCCTCGCGTGATCCCCGGTATGCCGGCACGAAGGGACAGAACGCTGCAGTACGTAGCCGCTTCACCTCCTTCAAGGCCAACTTCATGTCGGCTGAGAAAGAGATGGCTGCTCTGCATGGTCTGAACACTGGAGTGGATGATCTCAACATCCAACTGATGGTTGAGTTCGCGTTCCGGTTCCGTGTTGCGTTTTCGCAGGAGGAGGCGTTCGACAACATCTCCTTCCGTGAGCTCAAACGCTGGGTTACCAAAATGGCTCTGTATGATGATCTGGATGAATCCTTCGTCGACGCTATCTACGGCAACCTCGAAGAAGCGGACCAGGCTCTGGCCCGCGAACTCTTCGATGAAACCTTCGATCGCGACCTCGTACTTCCGGAAGAGTACACCACCTCGGTGGCGGACCAGCTGGATGCGCTGACGAAAGCTGCGGTTAGCAATGCGGCTCAGATAGCGTAAGGAGGTAGGTGATGTTCTACCTGACGAACGATTCGGGACGTTTCATCGCTGTACGTGGGGACGTGAATACGTTCCTCGTGACAGTGTGGGAAGGTTCAGTCATGCGAGGTGTTTCCGGTAAGAAGGAGTTGCTCTGCGGAACAGCGGAGGAAGCCTGGGAGCATGTTTGTGCCCAGGTTGCCGACGCTCGAAGCAACGGCTATTCGTCGCAGCCAATCGATCATTCCCCCGTGGAACTCGATGCAGCCCAGTCGATAGTCGCTGAGTTTGACCTCCTAAGCCGGGGAATCTATGTCCGTGTCAAAAGCTGCACTGCAGAGCAGTTCAATGAGGGGCTTGCCCACTTAGAGAATGTAGTTCGGGTGCTCATCGATGCGGGTCATCCCCTAGCTTTCAGGATGGTAGGCAATGAGTTTGAAGTCGCTTTGAACGGGGCTTCGATTCGTAAAGGCATCGCCTCGGTACGGGACTGGGAAACCATGTCCCCGAAGGGGCGAGAAATTTTCGAGGAAAGGGGCTTTATCGACAGCACCAACCTGCTGCCAAGCGGGAAGGGGTTATGGCGATTTAGAACCCAAGAGTCGGTTTTGGATGTCTGTGCACGGGCTTTTCTTGCCGAGCTCAACAAAGCCGGAGCCGAGTTCTCGGTAACGAGTGACTCTGACTACACCCTCGATTTCCAGCGACCGTTCCAACGCCAGTCCGTTCAAGAAATGGACTGGTACAAGACGTTCCCTGGCCTTCTGAAGGTGCTTGAAGATGCCAGTCTACTAGGTGGCTCCAGGACCAAGGTTTCGGTGCCCACCAACATCGGTATGTCCCTGTTCCTATAACTAGGCCCCATGGGCCTCCCTCCTTGTGAGCTGGACAAATCCGGCTCATGCCGGGTTTGTTCTAACGAGCCCGGCACCGCGCCCGGGCTTTTTTCTACATTGCCCGTGCGCGGCGGGTGAGAGGTAAGACCATGAAAATCGCAATCGCGAAACTGGATGCTGCTCTGGATAAGTTCTGGATTGGCGTTGTGCTGCATGCCTACCACCGTTTGATGAGTGCGCATTACCGCCGTAAGGCGGCGCGCCTCGCCCAAAAGGTTCAAGGCCGTGCAAACGAGATCCAAAACCCCGCCTACCAAGTGCGGGCCAAAGATCAGTTTTTAAGCCATCGCCACCAAGTCCTGCGTCATGACTTGGAAGCAAAATTGATCCGCGGGGAAACCTGCTGATCCATGCGGACTGCCCCTTCGGGGGCAGTCACTCCGCTCAGTGAGCTGGACCAACAATCCGGCTCACAGCCGGGTTGTTGTTCGAGGTCATTGATCTCAAACCACCCGGCTCCGCGCCCGGGTGTTCATCTCGATGCCCCGTGCGCGGCGGGTGCGAGGAAATACCCATGAACCTGATTCAGAAAGCAATCAAAGCAGCAAAAGACAAAGTCCTGCTCAAGTACCACCGGGTTGCCGCTCGGATGTACCTGAAACGGGCCACGTACGTTGCAGACCAAGTGATCTACACCCGCTTTAAGGTCCCCACTCAAGCACTTCGTGTGCTGCGAGAGAAGGCCAATGAGCACGCCCAGAAAGCCTACGCAATCCGGAAGGGAGTCTGATCATGAGTAAGCTGCAACGTACCGCGAAACAGTTCCAGGACGGTTGGATTTCCTTCCTTCGTGTTCTGGCAAGAAACTCCAAGATCAAGTTCGTGATTCGTCCGAATGTCAGACCGTGCACCGACGGTAAGGTCGCGTACCTGCCGTCTCTGCCGGCGAATTTGACAGAGGAAGACTTGATCCTGTTCAAGCGTTGGGGTTACCACGAAGTCGGCCACATCATGCACAGCGATGTGCCGTTTTTTCAGGAGTTCAGCATGGAGCATGGTGCCTTCGCGGGCCTGCTGCTGAACGCTGTCGACGACGTGTATATGGAATACGCTCAAACTCGGTCTTCTCGACGTTCTGAGCGTTTCTTCCGTCAGGGAGCAGCGATCATGTTCGATCGCGGCATGTTCCGGGACGGAAGCCAAAGCCCCCAAGAAGCATTTGCAAGCTACACCTTGTGCTTCCTTCGCAGCCGTCGGTGGAGTGAGTACCAGCAGCCTCTAGCGGCTGTTCGGAAAAACTTCGATGCCCACTTCGGTGAGCATGCCGACCAGGTGCGCGAAAACCTGGAAACCATCCTTCTGGCTGAGTACCCGAGCGTTCGTTCCACTCAAGACGCCGGCGATCTCACCCTTCGGCTGATCGAAATGCTGAAGCAGCAGCGTGACCAGCAGGATGAGCAGCCCCAAGAGGAGCCTGAAGACGACAATTCGGAAGGTGACGAAGGGGATGACCAGGACGATCAGCAATCCTCGCAAGGGGATGATGAGAGTAATCAGGAAGACGATCAGACCTCTGACAACGGCCAAGGCCAGGGCCAGAAAGATGATCAAGAACCTACCAACGGTGACACCGGTGGTCAGGGTAGCGATGACGGTAAAGCTGAAGACGAGTCCGACTCCAAGGCTGATGGCCAAGGTGCGCCGGGCGAGGATGACGCTGATGCCAATAACCAATCCGAGAATGCCCAAGGCGACAGCCAAGGGCAAAACGGGGTCGACCTCGCCGAGTTGATCGAGCAAATGCTCAGCAGCAATGGTGGTGACGATTCCGAAGTCCTGGATATGGACAAAGTGATTCAGCAACTCGCGACTAGCATCCAGAACGGTACCAACCCGGACTATCAGGATGCTGCTCCGGTTCCAGCTTTCGAAGTTGAACCGAGCGATGTGGAGAACCAACCCTCACTGGGGGCTGGAACGGTCAAGGACCTGGTCGAAGGGATGCTTGTTTGCCCTGCTGACAAGGAACATGCACGTGAACTGGCTGATGCGCTAGACCGCAAGGTCAATGTACTGGCCACGAAACTGCAGGCCTACCTGTTAAACCGAGAAGAAGCGGACGTCTACTCGACGCGCCGCGGTTCGCTCGGACAATCTCACCTCTACCGTGCAGGTATGGGAGACAGCCGTATCTTCGAACGTAAAGAGGAAACGGTACTCCCTACCGCAGCGGTCTCTGTTCTTGCAGATCTTTCCAGCTCGACAAGCTGGGTTGATCCTAGCGTTCTCGCGACGTTGGCGAAGGCGAAAGCCAAGGCCATTGCTGCTGGGGAAGCTATCAATGAAAAAGAGTACGAGGTGCAGACAGTTGCCAAATCCATCCAGCAGAGCCTGCTGATCATGGAGAAGGTGTTCCACAGGATCGACACTCCACGCGAGTTCTTGGGCTTTGCTCCAAAAACTGGCCATCTCAACACGGTGGTGAGGACCTTCGGGGACTCCCATCAAAACGCGGTTGACCGCATTGGCGGTCTGGACAGCATCACCGGCGGGAATCACACCCCGATTGGTGAGGCGGTTTTCCAAGCAGCCCAACGCCTGGCAAGCCATCCGGCACAGAGGAAGCTGATGTTTGTCCTCACGGATGGTGCTCCGTCGTGTGCGACCCTGGCTACAGAACAGACTGCGTTAGCGGTCGACGCTGGAATCAAGGTGGTGTACCTCCTCATCGGCAATGAGGTCCGAAAGGACTGGCTGGAAGAGGCGGGTATCCCGTACGCCGTTGCTGCAACCGCAGATGACGTTGGTCCAGCTCTTCTGGAGCAAGCCAAGCAGCTGCTGATGTAACCACTGATGCCGCCCTTCGGGGCGGCCTCCCTCTCTCCAACGAGCTGGAAAACCATCCGGCTCGCGCCCGGGTGTTCTCAATGATCACCCCGTGCGCGACGGGGGAGGGCAATTCAATGGCAACTCAAACTCAAGTCTACGGACGGTCAGTAGACAGCGTTTTGCACTTTCGTCGCGAGTCCACAGGAGTTCGTCTTACCCAAGCCGAACTCCAGGGCTACATCGAGGAGGTAGGAACATTCGCGCGCGATCTTCGGGTCCGGGATGAGGGCAACACCCTCGTCTTGAGCTTCAGCTGGATGCGTGCAACCTACAGCTATGTGCTGGACAAAACAGAGTACGGCTATTCCCAACGCACTCCGCTGGGAGAGGGCACGATTCTACGTCTGCTGTAACAGTGGCCCCCACGGGGGCCTTCCTTGCTCAGTGAGCTGGACCAAACATCCGGCTCACTGCCGGGTGTTTGTTCGAGGTCATTGATCTCAAACCACCCGGCTCCGCGCCCGGGTGTTCATCTCAATGCCCCGTGCGCGGCGGGTGCGAGGAAATACCGATGACTCAAGTAATCAGCGCTGCAAATGACAACAAAGTAGTAGTAATCAACCTGCTGGTTTCCGCGATGGCGGCCGATCGTCAGATCGACCTCGACGTGCTGAATATCAAGGTTGAAGAGTTGCACGATGAGATCCGGAAGCTGGTGACTGAGAAGATCTTCCCGAAAGACTTTCTCCGTAACTACGCCCGGCTTCGTGAAAACGGCGAAACCCTCCTGAAGCAAGACGGCTCCATCATGTGCTCCATTGGGGCGGTGATGAGCCGCAGCGAAGCGGTCATCAAGATCCGCGAGCTGAACAAGATCAAGGAGGAGTGGGCTCAGCAACTCGCTAAAGATGAACCTGGCTATCAGGCAATGTGCGACAAGCACCTGCTGGAGATGAGCCAGAAGGCAATTGCGAAAGGTGCCGACTCTGCCCAGGTAATGCTGCTGGCCGAACACCTTCGTAAGCGCCAACCAACTTGGGAAGAGGTAGCCGCACGGTTCAAATTCGAGTTTGTCGTCACTCCGGTAACAATGGAGGATGGCGAGTTCGATGCGGACCTGTATGAAGCACAACGCGACAGCGTTGTTGCTTTGCGGGAGGGTGTCCTCGGAGCAGTCATTCAACACGTCTGCAAAGAGTCCATGGAGATCCTGGAAACCCTCGACAAGAAGACAACCGGGAGCCAATCGGGCGAAGTGAAGGTTAACCCCCGAACTGTCCGTCGTGCTCAAGCGATGTGTGTGAAGCTGAATTCCCTGGCTTTCATTCACCCGCTTATCCGTCCCCTCCATGACGCCCTGAAAAGCGAAATGGACAAGGTGCCGGCTAACGGTTTCCTTACTGGTGGTGAATTCCAAAATCTGCGGGAATGCCTGAAGTCTCTGCGTGACCAGACCATCGTTTGGGACCGCTTGAAGAATGGCCAACCCCTGATCCAGGTAGCAACCACTGCTGCTGTGAGCAACATCACTCAGCAAGCTCCTGCGACTGCTCAAGCCAATCTTGGGCAAGCCCAGCAAGCAACTTTGAACCAGCCTGCTTCGACCGCTTCGGCGGCCGCGGCGTCCATGCCTGCAACTTCGGTTGCGAGCACTGTACAGGCTGGCGCTGCTGCACCTGCAGCAGCTGTAGCTCAAACCACCGCAACTCCGGTTGTTGTGGCACAAGCTACTGACGAAGAGGACGAAACCACGGTCCCGGACGCGGTTGAGTCCACGCCTGTTGTGCATGAGGAGCCGAAACCGGCTCTGTCGCAGAACTTCGCGCTGTTCCTCTAAGCAATACCTCCCTCCCACCCCTGACGGGCCACCACACCCCGTCAGGGGAGTGGTGCGCCCTATGGAGCGCACTATGCAAGTCGATCTCTTTGGTGAACCCATCCTATCCAACCCCATTCAACCCTCCTCGGAGGCGGATGCACCGGTGGATTTGTTTGGAGTAGCCATCAATCAATCAACCGCAGTTGAGAAACCCAAAGCAGTTCGAAAGGCCCCAACTAGGCTGGTAATCGACAGGAAGGCCCTCTGGTCCTCCTCCGGTTATTTGCCTGGCGTGAAAGAGTTGGATGAGGATGATGATTTGTCGGATGCACTCTCGACGTCGGATACCCGTTCAGACAATTCCACGATCGAGCGCCTGGAGAAGGCTCTCGGAATGGCACCGGTCATCAAAGATGGCAAGTGGCAAACCGACGAGCTCGGATACCAGTACCGCCGAGTAGGCAAGCCGTTCAAGGGGAGTCGAGTTTTCGGAAAACGAGGCTCGATGATCTGGGAACTCAATCGCCAGTTCGTGCTGACCTCCGCGAGGGATGCTCTTGAACCGGTGTTCACTGACCCCTGCTGCTGGCTCATCATCAACTCCGTCCATGTGCTCGCCATCCGGCTGCGCATGATGGAGGAGGATGAAGATCCGTATGCATGCCTGCAGGCCTTCCTGCAGGTCATGACGCAGCACGACTTCATCGATAACTCCCGAACGGGGGAAACGATCCGCAGGTTGACCAAACGGGACCAGATGCGGGAGAAGCGTGCAGCGGCACGGAAAGCAAAAGAAGAGAAACCGGTTTCCGACTCGCTCATGCGAGAGATGGAAAACGACGACTTTGATTGCGACGAGTAACTCACTGCGAACAGACCCCTGCGCCGGCGGGGCCTGAAAATTCATTCAGCCACCCTCGAGTGTGCGAACTGGGCTCCGGCTCCCAGAGGAGAAACATCATGACTCATGTTCTGAAAGCAAAGCTGACTGCTGTTGCCGATGTGGTTGTTCTGAAACTGGCTGGTGCTGTCTGGAAACTGGTGAAGGTCTTTGACCCGAGGCCGGTCCAGGAGCACTTCGCCGCGCGACCACCTGTAAACGGCGTGACATTCGGCAAAGTCTTCAGCCTCCCTCGGGAGGATGCAGGCCAGTCGATTGTTCGGTTGGGCTGGCAGCACATCAAATCGGAGAACAAGAAAACAGGGATCGTCAGCCGTAAAAAGCTGGTGAAGATCTTCAACCCTGCAAACGGCCACTTTGTGGTTCTGTGGGCAATGGGAGCAAACGAAGGTCGTCCTTTGCCCCGGGATGCCATGGCGATCGATTACGACGCTAAGTTGGCCCTGGGGATCTCCAAGAAGGAAGAGGAAGCGGAACTGATTGTTGGCGAAGCCAACCTCGGTGACCGCGAATTCTTCCATATGTACACCGACCATGACGCATCCAGTCGTAGCGCTCGCGCTCTCGGCTGGTATCTGTTCATGGCTGGTATCGGCTGGTCCGTGGGAGTAACCGTCGAAGGATTGGTTACCGCAGTGCTGCGGATGTTCTAAGCCTGAAGTGACACCGCCTCTCCCTTAGGGGAGGGCGGACGTCACCTCCAAGCATCCTCGACGAGGGCGTTTGGAGGTGGCGTCCGCCCTTTACCGAAATCGAGAGGTGAATCATGAACGGTGTATCGAACAGAGCCTACGACCTGCTGAAATCCTTCGGGAATTCTGGGCTCACACTCGAGAGCCATTTCCCCAAAGGGGTGGAAGGCAACATAGCCCGCCACACAGCGCCCAAGTTGATGTTTCCAGACTCAATGCCGCTTGAACTCGTTCGCGATCACATCGAGCGCTGGAACCGGAAGCTGCAGGGGCTGTTTCCTGGCATGGGTTATTACGCTTTCAGTCCTGCGGACGAGATGGCGAATCCGGGGAACCACGTGCTGGTTCTCTTTGCCGATGATTCCTTCTTCAAAGCTTTTATGGGCGGCGTCCAGAAAGTCGACGTACTCACTTCGCTGTGGGACTTCGATGCCTGCGTTCGGCTGTTGCGGTAATTTCCGCGGCAGATCGGAGCGGCCAAGGGCGCGCGTGGACCTGGTCACGCTGAAGGGGGCTGAGAATCAGCCCCCTGGCGCTCAGCCCCCCGTTTTCACTGGAAGGCCAAGTCCTTGCCGGTAACCTCTAGGGCATCCCATTTGGAAGCCCTACCATGCTCGATCTTGCTGACCTCGATCACACCCTAATCTACTTCGTTTCATTCCTCGCAGCCTTCCTATCCATCCGACCAACTCTGCGTGCCGCCGGCACTTGCGGAGCGCTTTTGCTCGCCTGGACATTCGTAAAACTGGAATTGACTTTCGACCTGGCCGACCTACTGCTGAATGAAGGTACAAATCCTCAGTTCATCACCGCAGGAGTCGCGGCATTGGGTATCTTCGGCCTGGCGATCAGGGTTTCCCGCTCTCGGTGGAGAACAATGGACCGTACCCTGATCTTGGTAGCTCTGATCAGTGTTTGTCTCACCACTGCCGTTTTCCACCTCGTCCTCGTGAACCGTGTTCTTCCTCTCTGGGCAAAGGATCTCGCTTGGACGAACTACAACCTGGTTGAAGCCTCTGCAGAGTCTTTCGCCCCCAAATGTGAGCAAGCAAAAGTGACCTGCTGGCGGGGCACCGCATTCGAGGATGGGGCCTTCAAACCCGAACTTAGGGAGCAATTGAAGGGGGTTGATTCCTTTTTCAGGGCTCACCCCAAGCCATTCCCGCAAGGACATGGTTTCGGTGTGTTCAACGACCTCTCGGATGATGGCGTCGCAGCTGTGCTCTATTACCTGGACAAGGGAGAGGCACGAATCGTGATTGATAGCGCGGGCGCCACCCGGGTCCATCATTTGGTTCGAGAACTGTTCTACATGCTTTGCGGAGTCGCCCATTCGGTCTGGATTGCTGGTGCGCTGTTCCTCATCGCGTTCCACCGCCGGCGTTTCATGAAAAGGGGGGCTTCATGCTGATCGACTTCAAGGCCGAGCACACACAGTATCTTAAAGGGCGGCCGTCAGATTCTGGCTGGGTGTATACACCCGCCAACCCGAAGATGCCGGCCAAGGGGAAGTACCTGGCTGCTCACCAGGTGTTTAGCAATAACGCTCTCAACGCTGCGATCTACATCCGAAACGACGTGAATGCCGCCGGCGAGGCGATTAGTGTGCACACAGCACTCCGTCTCACGTTCTCCCATAAAGCGAAGGGCAGGTACCTACTAAATGACGACCCGGACAAGCTCAGTCTCAACCTTGGGCTCGGCGCGGTACGTGAGTTATACCGTTGGCTCTCTGACCAGCAGCCGCGGTTGGAATACGAAATAGTTCGTGCGAGCGCATCTCCAAAACGACTCCAGGGCTTCACTCTTCAGGACGGCCAGTTCGCCCGGATGCTTACTGCAACAGAGTTCGACTCGGAAGCAGTAGGTACGCTGACCATCCAGGTTGGGCTATCGGATGACGATGTGATCCATCTGCAATTTTACTGCCTTGGTTACGCCAAGCTGATCTATCCAACATTCACTGATGTGGCGATCCTCGAGCTGCTGAAAGCGCATACAAGCTCTACCGACCTGACAAGCATTCCCTTCCCAGTTTCGCATGCGAAATCGGACAACGTAGCCGCCCCCCAGCGAACGCAAGACGATGATCGTGGTGTGGCTGAGGATGAACCAGATCCAGTGAGGCTGGAGCGTTGCAGAAAGGCAATCTACGCCGTTGGGATGCAACGCTGGAAAGGCTCGAGAGATGTCATCGAATTCATCCAGGACTCTGCTCCTATCGCTCAGATGGACCGGTTAATCAAGGACGGGAACGCCGGGGAATTTACGGAGTGGAACCGCATCGCTGACATGTTCAAAAACTCCTAACTCGGACCTAGAGGCGGAATAGGGCACTCAACTCCCACTATTGGGGTATGAATGCCCAAATCCCCATTTTCGCCCGCATCAAACAGCACAACGCCGAATACCCACGCGAGCTCTTCGCTGCGAAGGAAATTAACCGGCTGCTGACCAACGTCGACTTCCCAGCTGAAAGGATCTGGCTGGACCTTCGTTTCGACCCCTCAATGACTGACCCAACTTCATCCGCTCTGGATGTGATGATGATCAGTGGGGAGGCGCACGGCATAGCTGTACTCCGGATTCAGCCCCTGTATCTGCAGCAGGACATGCAGACGATGGTGGACGAAGCAATCCCTCACGAGCTCGCACACATCCTGCACGCAATAGACGTCAAGCAGAAGGGCGAAGAGATCGGGAAGTTGCATGACGAAGACTGGCAGGAGTGGCTATTCACTCTGGCACCGAACGCTACGCCTGCCGCAAAGGTAAAGGGTACGTTCGACGATCGTCCCGTAAAGCTCAGTAAAGGAGGGCTTGCCGTCGAGTGCGAGTGTGGTGGAGATGAGGCCATCGCTGTTATCGCCGACACCACTGGCAATTCCGTGAAGCTTCAGGAAGAAGAGCTCGAGTGCTCCTCATGCAAGTTTCCATATCACCGGCTTTCCCAAGACTCTGCCCTGCCTGAGGGCATCGCCTCGGACCTGAAATTCCTCGAGGGAATCAAATGTATCAAGCTGCACCATCCCAACCTACAGCGCTGAGTCAGGCCATTGCCGGACTCACTCACTATGATCCCATCAGGATCGGGAGCGACAGCCGCGGCCAAACCGTGGACTGGGTGCTGGCAAAGTCCAGCAACTTTAACGTCCTCTTCGAAGGGGCAAGCGGCGCAGGCAAATCCCATACGATTCAAAATCTACTTGCGCGTGTCTACAGCCGTGGCATGACATTCCACGTCCTGGACATCAAAGGCGACTTCTCCTACGAGAGTTTCGAAAAGGCTGGTCTCAGCCACCTGGTTCGGCCGGAAGACTTCAACGACATCACGTTCAACTACTTCGAGGGCGGCAGCTCCCTCAACCCACTCCAAGTCCCGAGGACGAAAGAGGGGGGTGGGGTACTGATGACAGTCGAAGGTATGAAGCAGTTGGTGAAGGTTTTTGCACCGAATACCGGCAAGCGGCAATTGGACTACCTCGAAGAGATTCTGAACGAGGTTTACCGCAAAGCCGGAATTTCCCAGGACGACATTGAGTCCTGGATCAGACCTTCCCCGACCTTAGATCAGGTCCTTGATGAGATCGATCTCGTGTTCAACTCCATCTCGGCCAGCATGGATTCGGGGTCGGTATCCGACATCATGAAAGCCTATGGCCAGGCCAAGTCGAAGGCAGAGAAGGCCATCGTCAAAATGAAGGCGGATGGCAAAGATCCATTAGAGATCGAGGACAAGGTCAACGAGATCCTTGATGACTTGGAAGGAGTCCTGCATGGCTACGCCAAAAAGCATCTGGATTTCCAGGCGCTGCAGAACAAGTCCACTGGCAACGGAACGTTCTGGGAGTTCTGGTCCAAGGATTCCCTTTTTGGCTTGCGCAGCATCATCCAGGGCATGGTGAAATCCCGTCTATTCACTGGTAACCCTTCAAAATCACAGGCGGGCAAAATCAACCGATACGTCCTGACCGATATCTCGTCTGAACACCAGCAGATCATCATGCGTATTGTGGCAAGTCGTGTCTTTGCAATGGGAGTGATGGATACTCGAAGATCTGGTCTCTTCAATCCCGAGTACCCAAGCCACATCCTGATCGCGGACGAAGGGAAGCACGTCAAACAAATTTCGTCCTCGCCTCTGAGTCCAGTGAACCGAATTGCGACCGAGGGACGCGGTTACGGTGTGGGTGTTTGGGCTGGGGTTCAGCAGCCAGACCAGGTCACTCCGGACCTCCTGAAAAACGTCTCAACCTACTTCCTTCTCAAGACCCCCGAGACGACTTACGGTGAAGTAAGTCGGATGTTCGGGGTCAAGCCTTCGCTTCTGAAGCAACTGCAGAACCGGCAGAACGTACTCTTCAGCGCAGGGGACGCCTTCACTCTAGTAACCCACTTTAAGGAGTAGTAGGGATGAAGAAATATGCTCTGCTTCTTTGCCTAACCCTGACTGGGTGCACTGGTGGCAAAACCATACTCCCGGTCACCGCGGCGGACATTCAGGACCGCAGCCTTATACTCGGGGCTCAGCAGGCTGTTCAACGAGGGCAGTACCAAGAGGCAGAGCAGCTCCTCTCCAAGTACGTCTATAGAACGGACAAGGGCGATCTGAAAATCCAGTTCTGGGGGCTCAACGGAGAGAGCAGGAAAATCGCAATCGACACTGTGATTTCTCTCCTCTGGGAAACCGGGAGGGACCAGACGCTGGCTCAGTTCGCAAAAGAATACCTTTCGGGAGACGAGTACAAGGTCACTATGTGCCGACTCTCGGAACGGCAGGCGCATTATCCGGAGGCGTATGCCTGCTGGAACAACCTCGGCCATGAAGACAGAGCGGAGAGGACTATTCGCACTGAGGCTGCCCTTCGCATTCTCGGGACCGAATGAGCAGCATCAAGTGATTTGAGTTTCGCATGCTAAATCGGGCGGTCAATCACCGCCCGATTCCTCTTCTGCGCCACCATCTCGAGTGGGGCGACGAACTTGAATTTTGTAGTTCGCCATACCCCAACGGTCGACAACCCCGGGTAGGAGCTCTTGCAGGGTTTCCTTGTCTAGCAATACGCAAGCATTGAAGTTGATCACCCCAATCTTCACATCAAACAGGCCCGATGGGCTGTCATGATGATTGTAGCTATGGAGCAAAAGCCCCATACCCTCGAGGGTCTCCAGCATCACCGGAATAGCAGGGTGGGTGAAGGTACGGGTATCAACTCCCATCTGAAGCTGACGGCTCAACTCCAGCGGCAAATGTGAGCCGATCGACTCAAGGATTCGTGACATCGGAATGATGACGAACTCCATGGCGTCCTTCGTCCAACCCTCTGCTTCTCCAGTCGCCCGGAACTTGTTGATGTTGGCTTCGCCGACAAATTTCAGGATGGCCTCCCTGATCAGTTCCTCAGTCTGGGAGCTTTCCTTGGCTGCGCGAATACCATCTTGCTTCTCTGCACGGATCACGAAACCGTCAGCGTGTCTCAGCGCTTGGACCAACTTCTCAACGCGCGGGCCAGAAGAAACCGGAAGCATTGCAGGATGGTGGTAGTAGCGCAGCGCAAGGGTGAGTACGTTCTGATCCTCCGGCTGGAGCTTCGCGAACTCCGGCATCTGACGCACGATGTAAGCGCTGTAAGTGTTGTGGTGTGTTGCGTCCTTGTTCTTAACCCACTGGCCAGGCGCCTTCTCGGCATATGCCAATAACTTATCCAAGTCATGAGACAGCCCAGCGAGATAAGCGAGAGGTTCCTGCACATTCTGGCGCTTCAGATAGGACAAGACCTCCTTGGCGATGGCGAGGGAATGCTCGCGTAACGTGGCATCGGCATGGTGAGCGCCGACACTGGCTGGGACTGTGGGATGAGCAGCTAGTAACTCATGCACGGCCAGTTCGAGGTGTTCAATGGGCGTCGACGGCTCCCGGCTCAGAGCTACCTGTTTTCGGTTGCATCGGAAGAAGCGTTGGTTGTAGGGGTTGAGGTCTGTTACCCCTCCAATTTCCTCTCCGGTTCGAGGGTCCTTGTTGTTCCTGAGCAGGATCATCATGGTCGATCCTGGAATAGAGCATTCGTACTCGAAGGGATCGTCGCTCACCGCAGTGGCTTCAGTCGAAGTGTTCCGCGGTCGGAAATACCTGGAAGCTGCAACCCTGGCAATGGTGTAGACCATAGCGGCCGCGAAAATGCAGTGCAGCACTTCTACCAGGACTGCAACCAGCGTCCCTACGTAACCACCAGATGCGATGAGCTGAACCACTGCATGAGGCTTGAACATGTAGAAGTGGGGCGACAGGGCTTCAGCCTGGAAGTCCAATGCCTTATGCGTGGATTCTAAGTAGGCCGCATAGCCCAGGATGACAACTGCAATCATGACGATCAGGGCAACAACCCCAGATGAGGCTTTGACCTTTGGTGTAGAAGCGGACATGACTATCTCAACGTGGTGAACACAAGATCACGATGCAGGTTTTAAAAAAGATTTTCCAACCAAACCCCGGATTTGGAGCACTGCCTTCCCACTATTGAGGTAACAGAAGCCTCTATGGGACTCCGCAGTGAAAAAATCGATCCTCATCCTGGGCGTCAGCCTCCTGAGCCAGGGCGCCTACGCTTCCGCCTTTGATGATTCTCACCTCGCGCGGAGCGAAACTCTCTCACCGTTCGATCGCACTTATGAAGCCGGCAGGGCGCAGCAGGTGATGCAGCCCATCGACTACAAGCGGTCTACGCAAACGCCTTCAGCACCTGCGGCAATGATCGACCTGTCGATCGATAACCCCGTTGCCTCGGTAGAAGAAACAGAGACCGAACGGCAATACAGGAAAACTCTCGAAGACCTGGAACGAAACCGCCAGGCCCTGACTGCCGCACGTAGCGAAGCAGAACGCAATCTCATCGCTGCGCAGAAGACGGCGATCGAGGCTGCTGCAAAGCGTAAGCAGGATCTGCTGGCGCAAGAGGCCGAGATTCGTAAAGCCCTGGAACTGAACCGAGCGGCGCAGTCGAAGGCTGATCAGGTACAGGTCGCACAGCTCACGGACATCGAACAGATCCGCACAGAAAGCAAACAGCTTCTCATGCTGGCCGAGAACAACGCGGAGATGATCGAAACGGCTGCTCGCAAACGAGTGACCCTGGAGCGGGTAGACCCGACCGTGGTGATCAACGAACCGGTTGAGGCCGAATACCAAGGGGCAACTCTGAAGGAGATTGTGGAAGGGATCATGCCGGTCGGATGGCGTGTGAAAACAGCCTTCTACAACAAGCCTGAGCTTGAGACCCGCCGCTACGAGTTCATTTCCACTGACGCCCGTGACATCGCCCTGCGCAAGCTCACGGCTTCCGTCCGGGACGCCCGTGTTCGCTACCAGTATTTCTGGGACCTGACTGACGAACAGGGAAATCCGTCTCCCATGATCCTGATCACCGACCGCCCGAACTAAGGCAGCCACACCCATGAAGATGAAATCCATTGCCCTGGCTCTGCTGGTTGCCACCGGCCTGTTGGGATGTACCAGCAGCTTCGACATTTCCGAAGAAGCGAAAAATGCCCCCCTGCGACCCGAAGCGAAAGATGCTCTTCAGGCTGCCCGGGGTAACACTTTCGTACGCGAGATCAGGACTGAAGATATTGCGAAAGCCCGGCCGATTTTCCTAACGGCACAGAGCAAGCCGCTTCGAAGCGTGCTGCAAGACACGCTGCCTGGGTACGCGATCATTCCGAAGGGCAAAGTCAACCTTAACGATCCAATCGATGTAGCTGCTGCTGGGATGACCCTTGCAGATTTCATCGAATACATCGAAGGGACCCGAGACCTGAACATCGAGATCGTAGGAAAGCGTGTAATCGTTAGCGACTTCGAAACCCGCGAGTGGAACCTTGCCACTTTTGCGTCGACTCGGAACGTCAACAACGTCATCGCATCCACTCAGACTCGGGGTGCTAAAGCAGGCGACGACGATTCCAACAACCAACAAGACTCCAACGTCTCGACTGGCACAACCATCGGTCTGCAACTCTCTGAAGATGAGTGGCTGAAAGTGATGGAAGGCGCTCGGACGATTATCGGTGCCGAGAAAGAGTCTGATAAAGGTAGCCGTGGTCGCACGCAGGGTTCTGCAGGTGCATCGAGTGCGGCTGTCGGTGGAAACAGCAACGGCAGCAGCAACAATAATGGCATGACGAGCGGTTTGAACTTCGATGCGCCCTCGCCAGCAGATTTCGGTCTCCTGACCTCGAGCGAAGAAATTGAGCCCTACATCGAGGGGATTCGCTCCGTTGGCATTATCACCGCCGGCGGCAAGCCCTCGAAAATGAAAATCCTCGACCGCTTCCTCAAGCGAGCGATCGGCGAAGCCACCAAAATTGTGAACGTGCAAGTTGAGGCCTACGACGTCATCCTCAACAACGACAAGCAGAAAGGGATCGACTGGGATCTGCTTGTTAAGAGCACAGTAAACGGTAACCCGCTGGGACTTCATTTCTTCAACACGAAGACTGAAACCACCGACCCTTTCTGGAATGTCCAAGGAACCTACGAATCTGAGCATGTCAAAGCCGATGTTCTGATCCGATTCCTGGAAACCTTCGGTCGAGTTGAGCTCACCGACCAGCCCAACATTACGGTCCGGAATGGTGTCCCGGCCCAAATCTATGCGGGCGAAGAACTCACCTACATTGTTGACGTCGAGCAATCCCAAGATGAGTCGGGCAACGTAACCGTTACCCCGAAATTGGGCCGTTTGAAAGTCGGCGTGACCCTTAGCGTGACTGTGCGGGTGCTCGATAACGACCAGCTCCTGGTTGATATCTGGCCGGTGATATCGAACCTGAGTGGCAACGACACGATCGCCATCGGTGATTTCCAGTTCGAAACTCCTCGTGTGAATCTCAAGGAGTTCAGCACACAACTGATCACAAGTTCTGGTCGCGCAGTACACCTTGGCGGTCTCATCACCAAAAAGATGAACCAGGCTCTCCGCCATTTGCCTTGGCAGAATCTGGTCACCAAAGCAGTGCTGAACCCTCTTACCCAGGACATCAACAATCAACTCGACAGACGTGAGCTGGTCCTGGTTGTCACCCCCACATTGGTGGAGGGTGCTCTCTAATGAATCAGTTGCTTCTTGGCGTACCAATCCAGATTGGTGGCGAAGAGGTCATCATCTGCCGTGACTCCATCGGCTCGCAGGCGCTCAGCAGCTCCCGCGAGTCGGAGGTGTATACCATCATTGAGGGGCCACGCGAAGACGGCCGGCCAGCGATCTACATCGACGAAGATGAACTAAAGTCGATGCGAGAGTCGTACCCGGGCATTAACGTGTATGGACTCTGGCAGCTCCTGTTCGCCAACAACCTCGTTCCTCTGGGGAACGAGGTTATTATTTTCCCCATGGGTCCTGACCGCGGGCTTTATCTGCGGTTGGACTCTAGTACGGATGTCCATAAGCCTTCGAGCATCCTGAGCTCTTCTGAGTTTGTAGATAATTTCATCCCTGAGTGGATGGACTACGACCTCTCAAATGCTTCTCGCATTAGTCTTGATAATCTTGATCTGGTGTTACCCACCAGTCCGGCATATACCCGACAAGAACTATTCGAAAAGCAAAGGCACGATCAAACCAAACGCTGGTATATGGTCGCAAGCATCTGCGGCCTGATGCTGATCGCCACACTTGTATATAACTACGGCATGTACACGCTGTATAACGCTGATATGGCGGTCTATAAAACCAAGCAAATTCAAAGAGACGAGTTAGACACCAAGATTGGCGAGCTACTGCGTGAACGACTGGATAAGTGGCCGGACAACTCTGCTGAGCTCGGCAAGATCAGTGAGCTGGTTGCTTACGATAACAACCTTGAAACTTCACCTGATGGTGAAACTCATGTCGGGTTCACGACGCTGCACCAATTTGTAACGAGCAAATACTTGCCATTCGATCCGGCTGAGAAAGTCCGAGGCATAGTTTCGGAATTCACTCCCCACCTGAATTACGTCATTCGAATTGACCCTTCGGAAATTGGCGGGAGCGACAACCAATGATTATCAAGCGCTCAAAACTGTCTATTTCAACCTTTGGCTTTTCGAATCTGATGTTGATTGTCATTGCAGCCGTGGCAGTTGGCGCCGTTCGATTCAGCATGACCATGGGGGAGAGCCGCACTCTCCCAAGAGACTTCGATCAGATCGATGCAGTAATTGAAACTTCAAGACAAGACGTTCAGCGGTATACGGAGCTAGAAAAGCTTCCGAAACTCGTGACCTCTTGGAAAAAGGCTACTGCATCATTTGAACTCGATGGGCTCAAGTTCGAAACCTTCGACGCGAACAATTCTTCGGAGATGGGGAATACTTATTCAGGCCCGCTAAAAGGCTGGCCGGGCCAAGTAATAGGCGATCCGCAGGTAGTGATATCAAGTGTGCGGTCGCTTCAAAAGGAAATTCCCCTATATCTCTACGATTACTCCATTGCGAACGGAGTGATGAAACTTAACTTTGTAGTCGTGGGTACCTGATTATGAAAAATCTTGTCATCGGCACTCTTATGGCAGCTCAATTTGTGCTCCCTATCTATGCTCTTGCAGATGCGGACGATGCAGACACTCATCGTGACCGCAGTCGGAAGATTGGAGACATGGAGTACAAGCGCGATCAGCTGAAACTTCAGGCTGAAATGGCTGACTCCTACAAGAAAATGTCGGATGCCGGCTTCATTGTGGACGAAAGTGGCTCTCCACTGGGTGTAACAGATATCGCAACTCTGGGTAAAGAGGTGCGCAAGGCAGGCACTAAACCCGATAAAGCTGACCTCCCGTTCGGTCAAAACCCAGTCATCCCCAATGCCGCACCGTTCATGCTCGACCAGCCTACGTTAGGGATGAGCGGACCAAATGGACAGGCTGCTCCAGGCGGTCCAGTCCAGCCTGGCTCCTCTCAGAAAAACGTCCCCGACGACGATGAAGACAAGGCCAAACACTTTCTGGCGCTCCTCGAGGTTCGGGCTGACTCGATCGTAGTAATGACCAGCCAAGGGCGCCGAATCGTACGCAATGGCGAAAAGGTCAACGACTACACACTGCAGCGATTTGGGCTCGACAAGGCAGTTTTCAAAGGTCCTGACGGCACTCGGGAACTGGTAATCGATTGGACCAAATCCAAACGCTATGCGGACGACTGACCATGAGCAATAACATCCAGGGGATTCAACGAAAGATCCTGCGGAATCTGGTTGAGGCGGGGAAAATCACGCAACAGCAAGCAGATACGCAGCCAGTATCCGAAGTCATCGAGCAGGTTGTTCCCGACATCCTCCGCGTCTGCAAGGACGACGAAGCAGTTGCCCATGCGATCGGCAAGGCGCTCGGCCGTGAAGTGTTCTTCGAGCTGGAGGAAGGGCTCTCGATTACTCAGGGCCCTGAAGGGGAGCCATGGTTCATTTACGGTAACACCATCTTCATGGCCAATCCGTTCCACAAACGGATGCACGAGCGTGCCACAGGGTTCGCCAGGACCAACAACATCCACCAGCCGAAGGTTGGTGTGGTGAGCCTGACCCGCTTGGAAGCGATCAAGGCGATCGAAACTGAAGATGACGATAGCGCGGTCCATGACAGCGAGCAGCTAAAGGCCCGCGCGACACAGCGAGTTGAAGACCTGGTGCGCGAGGCGGCAAAACTCAATGCCTCGGATATCCACCTTCAGCCTACACAAGGTGATCAGGTTCAAGTCCGGTTGCGAATCGACGGCGAACTTCTGACTCGCAAGCTCTACACGTCCAAAATTCACGAGGCCATTTGCCGAGTGATCATCGAGAACAACTGCGGCCTTACCCTGGAACTGAACGCAGCCCAGGATGGGAAGTTTGATTTCGCGGTCTCGACCCATAAGAAAATCAACCTGCGGGTTAGCACGCTTCCTGTCACCAAGGGCTCGGAGAGTACCCCCAAGGTCGTGGTTCGTCTATTGGGCAACGACACGAGTTTGGCCAACCTGGACAGACTGGGCATGTCAGCCGAAAACAAGGCGCTGCTCCGTCGGTTGGGTGAGGCCCCCAATGGCTTGATCATCGTTACAGGCCCTACTGGCTCAGGTAAGACCACAACTCTCAATGCGATGCTTCTGGACATCTATGGCCAGGACCCGAACCGGAACTACCACACCATCGAAGAGCCGGTGGAGATCCAGCATGAGGGCATGTCGCATACCGAATGCGGTAAGCACTTGTCGTTTGCTACCGCTCTCCGAGCGTTGCTACGACAAGACCCCGACGTGATCTTACTTGGCGAGATCCGCGACAACGAAACCGCCGAGTACGCTTTCAAAGCCGGCCAAACTGGTCACCTGGTCTTGACCACCTTGCACACAAACAATGCCCACGAGTCGCTGGATCGCCTCGGCAGGATGGATATTCCGACAGACATTATCGCAACCAACACGCAAGCCATCATGGCCCAGCGTTTGGTCCGCAGCCTCTGCAAAAGCTGCAAAGTCGAATACCTCTTCCGGTCTGATGAGAAGCGATTCGCCTTGTATGGCTCGAACCCGGTGTTTGGCAGCAACGGCGATCTCAAGCTCTATCGAGCAAACCCCAAAGGCTGTCAGGTGTGTAACAACGGATCGCACCAATCTGGCGGATTGAAAGGGCGGCGCGGTGTCATCGAGGTACTCGAGCTTACGCCGGAAATTCAGGAGGCCATTTTGAATGGAATCTCCCCCAGTTTGCTGAGACGCTCCCAAATCGCAGAAGGGACCTTCAAGGACCTCTGGGACGATGGTTTGCGCCTAGTGTTCGAAGGTGTGATCGGGTTCGAGCAGCTCGAAAAAGAGCTACGGCCCTACCTCTCGGATCGAGTTGGCGCACCGAAGAATCGACATGAGAAAGCGGGTATTCGCCCCATCCGCGAAGCGAGCACTTCATCGTTGGTGCCACAGCTGTAACCGCCAGGTCCATCCCAGGAAAAACACAGAGAAAGGAATAGATCAATGATCGAACGTAATACCAAGCGTGTGCGCCAGAAGGGCTTCACCCTGATCGAGCTGGCCATCGTGCTGGGGGTCATCGCGATCCTGACTGCTTTCTTCCTGCCGGGCATGCTCAAGGCGCGTGAAGACTCCAAGCTGAGCACTGCGATCACTCAGTTGCAGAAAGACTTCCCCGGTGCAATCGCCCGGCAGGTGAGCCGCACCAACACCTGCAGCACGACCACCATCACTGCAGCCAAGCTGAAGGAACGCGGTCTGCCCGATCTGACTGTCTGGAACACAGCCTGGACCGTTGATGCTGTCACCAGCAACCAGGTGACCATCAGCTACACCATCGACAGCACTGACACCAATGCTGCTGCGGACCTCGCAACAGCATTGAACCAAAGCAACAACATCGTGAAGAACTCCGCAACAGCGACGGGCAACACCAAGGTGACAGTGGCATACCGCTGCAACTAAGTGGTCGAGCCTGACTGCTGCTTGACAAGTCGGCACGTGGTCTTGGTTGCACAACAGCAAGCTTGAAACTCACACAAAAGGAACGATCCATGATCGAACGTAGTACCAAAGGTAATCGCCAGAAGGGTTTTACCCTGATCGAACTGGCCATTGTGCTGGGGGTCATCGCAATCCTGACTGCCTTCTTCCTGCCGGGCATGCTCAAGGCGCGTGAAGACTCCAAGCTGAGCACTGCGATCACTCAGTTGCAGAAAGACTTCCCCGGTGCAATCGCCCGGCAGGTGAGCCGCACCAACACCTGCAGCACGACCACCATCACTGCAGCCAAGCTGAAGGAACGCGGTCTGCCCGATCTGACTGTCTGGAACACAGCCTGGACCGTTGATGCTGTCACCAGCAACCAGGTGACCATCAGCTACACCATCGACAGCACCGACACCAGCGCCGCTGCCGACCTGGCATCCGCTCTGAACCAGAGCAACAACATCGTGAAGAACTCCGCAACCGCAACCGGTAACACCAAAGTGACCGTGGCGTACCGCTGCAACTAAGGGATTGGCCATGGCCTACTACCAACTGAAGTATCTAGGTGAATCGGGTGGTGTGGTTTCCGTCGGTGTTGAGGCAGAAACCAAAGAGCAGGCCATTGCCATGTCCGGCATCCCCGAGTCGGTCATCCATAGCGTTGCTGTAGACCACCTCGGGGGTATCAAATCGGCCTTGTTCGACAAGAAGTTTCCCCTTGTCGAGCAGGTCCTCATGTTGTCTGCCATTGCTTCGAAAATTTCTTCGGGGAAGACCTTCGGCAAGGCGGTTCAGGAATCAGTGAACTACAAAGCACTGAAGATCACATTTGCTCAAATCGACGCCTGTCAAACCCCCAAAGAGTACCTGTCCCTTCTTCGATTCGACGAAACCGCAGTCCTCCTGGCTGAAGCGGGGGACAAGACAGGGCGATTGCCTGATGCTCTGAACAGGGCATCTAAAGCAATTGCAGAACGTCTGGCAGCGAAGAAAGAGTTCTCTGCTCTTATGAAGAAAGCCATGATCAACGCATGCTTTGGTCTGGGCTTCATCATCGGCATTCCGCTATGGGCAGGGGGAACTATCCACGACTTTATCCATGTACAGCGCCTCGACCTCCAGCTCAACTCCCTGAGCCAGCTGATCTTGCTTCTGCACACGGTCTACACCGAGTACCTGTACGTCCTGCTTGGAATCGCTGCCGGGATCTATGTGTTTCGGGCTCGGGTATGGGAAATGGTGAGGAACCTGCCAGGTTTCTCGTTCCTCAATGAGCGGAACAAGGTGCGGATGGGCCTGGAGTTTGTTCAGACTTATCAGCTACTGCTCAGCAGTGGCTTTACCAATCCCCAAAGTTTCAAGTTCATGATGCAACGCTCTCGGGGCCGTGCACATTCTCTCTATCAAGAAGCTCACGCGCGCCTCGTCGAAGGCCGTGAGCTATCCGATGTTTTCGACAACCCCGAGTGGCCACCACTGATTACTCAGAACCTCCAGGGTTTCGACAACCAGTCACCAGCTGGGCGCGACAACGTGCTGAGCAATATGGCTGATGCTCTAAAGGCCTACTACCTTCGGCACTCGGAGAAGGTGGCCCAGATGTCATCGGTCATCGGATTTTCGATGATGCTCCTGACCATCATGATGTTCGCAATCGGCTTTTACCTGCCCATCATTAACCTTGCGTCGGCCATGCGGTGACTGTGGCTATGGTTCGTTCCCGCGGCTTCACCCTCATCGAGCTGGCCGTCTGCTTGGCAATCGTCGCAGTCATGACGGTTGCGCTCCTTCCAGGCGCAATGGAGAAGTATCAGCAGGGAAAAATCAATTCCTCGATTGAGCAGGCCAGGAACCTGATTCCTGTCTGCGAGATCGCAAGGACAAAAGCCGTGTCCTCGACCGTCGGGGCGAACCTAAAGGTCACCCATACTTATGGATCTCTTACCAACTGGTCGAAAACAGCGGATCTTCAGAACCTGTTGACTGCCGATTACCGCTTGCCAGCTACCAACCCGCTTGGCTCAAACATCCTCGTCAAATTCGACTCACAGCGCTGCTACGTCGCCGTAGATCTGCCTTTCAAGGAAGACAACTACGGTGGATATACCACTGAAAACGTCGGGGCAAACACCCGGATTATCATCACAACCAGGCCGGCGCAGAGCTCCTCTTCCGCCTGGGTGTCTTATCAGAAGCGAATCCTCCATGAAGAAACGACGCGCTAATTTCCAGGCCTCGATGGGAGGCTTCACGCTGATTGAATTGGCGATTGTGCTGGCCGTGATGGCGATGATTGCTGTCTATGCCACACCCAGGTACATGGAGCAGCTCAACCAGAAGCGTGCAATCCTGACTGCGCAGGAAACTCAGTCTTTTCTGGACGCTGCGCGCTCATACCGCATGCAGAATGGCTCGTGGCCAGGCCAAGCAAGCAGCTGTGCAAATGCCAAGAGCGTGCTTGAGAGCACCTCACCACCAACACTTGCCGGCATCAGCGCAACCAACAAGTACAACCAGGCAGTTACCCCAGCTTGCAATGCAAACACGTTCTCGATCACCCAAAGCATTGCTCAAGACTGGGATGGTGTAGTCGCGAACAACCTGCCTGGGACAGTAATCAGCAATGCAGCGACATACACCATTCGTTCAACGATCGGGATTCCAGGCAGTGAGCCCGCACTGAACTCTAAGCTTTCTCGAGTCTACACCGGTGACCCTGAGATGAATCGGATGCGCACCCCGTTGTTGCTTGGGGGAAATTCGATCAATGAAGTTTCGAACATGTATCTGAACAACGGTGGTGCGGATGCTCGAGTAAGAACGGATGCTGGGCGCTTGATCCTCAGCACGCCCTATGGCGGCGAGGTGGCCATCGAGAATGGGACCAACCTTTCGGTTGAAAACGTAACCCTTCGTCAACGGGGGAACGCCAACCTCATCGATCTGCTGCCGAATTTCGTGCAGAAGGGAACCTACCTTGTCCGACACAGCGACGGAGTTATAAAGCCTGCGTGCCCGGGCGGAGGATCTGCAAGGGCATCTCTGCGCCCAGGAACAATGCGTGGTGGCTGGCAGGAGGGAGAGGTAAACCACGGAGCCTTCGGCTTCGAGTACCGGCTCCTCGACTACGGCAGCTACTGGATCGTTTCGACCAATATCATTGGCTCTGAGGTAGAGCGGAACAACCTTCAGTCGCTTGTCGACGTCTACTGCTATTACCCCTAATGCCATATTCAGTCGTTATTGCTAAGCCAACCAAAAACTGCAACGCGGACTGCACCTACTGCTCTGCGCCTCCTGACGGCGCGGACAGTTGGTCGCTTGATGATTTCAAGCGGATGTTCGATCGCCTGCAGCCGTCGTTCACGCCAAACATCGACTGGATCTGGCATGGCGGTGAGCCGATGCTCATGGGCCCTGATTTCTTCGAAGCCTGCGCTGAGTACGCATTGGCCCAGCATGGTGGTGTGCACTTTGCAATCCAAACCAACCTTCTGGGGTACAAGTCTGAACGATGGAAGCGAGTGTTCTCGGAAATCTTTGAGGGCCGGGTATCTACAAGTTTCGACCCTTACAAGAAATACCGCACGGTAAAAGGCTCCGCTGAGACGTATGACCGTCTGTTCTGGCGAGCAATGGACCAGGTAATCGCCGACGACTTTCGACCGCTCGTAATCGGAGTTTACGATGAAGGGGCGGCTACGGCCGCGATGGACATGTATGAGCGAGCCCTCTCATATGGCTCAGCAGGATTCGACATCCGGTTCAACTACGCCTACCCCGCCGGTCGTGCCAGGGAGGCGGGTATGCTCATTGCCCCAACGACTTATGGACAGATGCTTGTAGATCTCTACGATCGCTGGATTGATGAAGTCCCGGTATTCCGCATTACGCCGCTGGACTTGATGCTGCAGAAGGTGGCTGGCTACAAGAGCATGCTGTGCCCCTGGACGAAGTCCTGTGGAGGTCGGTTCCTGACCATCGATCCTGATGGCTCGGTGTACAACTGTAGCGAATTCAGCGATTTCGGCGACAAGCGCTTTCGCTTCGGTAACATCCTTACCGGTGAGGTGCAGGAAGCGAAACCAGTTGAGGTCAAGTTCTACTCTGGTGCCGACATCGCTCCCGCGCTGGCCGCATCACCTGCCTCCCGAGAAATCATGGGGCGAGCAGTCAACCTTCCGCCAGACTGCAAGACATGCCCGCATTTCACCGAATGCGAGGGCGGCTGTGCCCGCGATGCCGTGCTCTTCGAAAGAGGGATGGGGGGCAAGTTCGGCTATTGCCAGAGCTGGAAGATGGTTTTCAATCGACTCAAGCAGTCGGTTGTGACTGGTGAGGCTGACCGTATTCTCTACAAGCTCGGCATCACTCCCGAGAGCGCCCGCGCGCGACTCTCCGCATACGGGTGGGCGAACTGATGCTTCAGGTCTATCTCAAGCCAACAAACTTCTGCAACGTAGGTTGCGACTTCTGCTACCTCCCAGAGGATGTGCGGGCCAATAAGTCCCGTATGTCGGAGGCTACCCTCCAGGACAGCTTGGATCTGATCCGCAACCTGGCCGAACGGGAGGGGCACGACCGAGTCTCCATCCTGTACCACGGAGGCGAGCCGCTAAGTATGAGTGCCGGGGTACTCATGGATCTCTCGGACAAGGTGCGGCGCGGCCTCTCCGGTATTGAAATTCAGGAAGCCATCCAGACCTCGCTCATTCCACTGCGCAGTTCACACATCCCATTCTTGCAGGAGCGGTGTGATGGCTTCGTCGGCTCCTCTATCGACTTCAGCGGCCGCACCATACAGGGCTCCAATAACAAGTACATCGATCTTTGGCTGGAGAAGGTCCACCTGGCCCGCTCCCATAGTCTTCACGTGGGCCCAATCATGGTGCCGACGCGCAATGAGCTTGGTCGAGTAGCGGAGATCTATGGGTGGTTCAAAGAACACGGGTTCACCCATTTCAACATCGAGCGGTACAACCCCTACGGGGCCGACGGAGACCGCCCAAGCAACAAGGAACACAGCGATTTTCTGAGCGACCTGTTCGATGTGTCGATAGAGGACTTGCGACGGACCGGTTCCTGCGTAACGAACAATGCCGTGGCAGCGGCCATTGGTGGGGTATTGCACAACCAACCCGGCGAGCGCTGGGGCGGAACCTGCCAGCGCGACTTTCTAGTGATTAATCCTGACGGGGCGCTCAACACCTGCCCGGATCGGATGGAGTACGAGACGGACCTTTGGCCAAAGGTCCAGGATGGCATCGATGCCTTCCAGTCCAGCCCTGAGCGATTGGGCTGGATCAAGGTTCAGCACATCGACCACATCGAGAATCACTGCCGTAAGTGCGAGTTCCGTTCATGGTGCAAGAGCGGCTGCCCAATCACTGATCACCAGGTTCATACCGGTGCAGGGGAGTGTGCCGGCTATCGATCACACCTAGCGAAAGTCAAAGAGTTCGTTGCCAACGAAGAGGGACGCCGATTTGCTACCGGCTACCTGTCCGCGGCAGGCGCGCTGCCCTTTGACCCGTACACCATCGGGCTGGAGCGCATCGCATGAGCAAGGGTGCACCCGACTTCGATCACATGATCTATGTGCGGCTCATCGAGGCATGCAATCTCCACTGCCAACACTGTTTCATCCCCAACAATCCGAAGCGGATGGACTGGAACAATATCGAGCAGATTCCGGCGAAGGTCCGTTCTTTTGCTCGACCAGGCCAGGTCCTGCTGTTCCAACTCCACGGGGGGGAGCCAACGCTGGTTGGTCAGGAGTTCATGCGCAAGTCAGTTGTGTTTTTGAAGACTGAACTGTCCGAGTTCGACGTGCGTTTCTCGCTTCAGACGAACTTGATGACCTTCGACCTACGTTGGGCTGAGATCTATCACGAGTTCTTTGATGGCATTGTCGGGGTGTCCTGGGACCCGGAGATACGCCTTATAAGGGCTGGACGTCCCGAATCGAACGAGCAGTTCGAAAATAAGTTCTGGGCCAACATTCAGGCACTCCAAAGCCTTCAGCTGACACCGTACATGGTCATCACGGTGACCAAACCACTGATCAACAGGTTCAGGAACCCAACTGACCTCATTGACTTCCTTCTCGAGCGCGGAATTTCCCTGGCCCACTTTGAGAGGCTGACCAGAACTGGATATGCGATAACCAACTGGGATTGGCTCGGAGTCACGAACCGCGAATACAGCATGTGGATTGGTCGCTTTGCCATGGCCTACAGCCGCTTCATGACTCAGCAGCGGGAAGGTCGGCAGGAACTGAACATCTCTCCGCTGGATGGGCTTATCGCCAGCGTGGAAAGGCTGCGCCGCGGTGAGAGAGGAGGTTACGGGTGTCTCTCCGGCGCTTGTGATACTCGCTTTCACACGTTCGACCAGAACGGCTATTACTCCGCCTGTACTGCGTTGACCTCGGAGCGGGATAACAGGAACGCAGTTGGCGTGACTGTGGTGGAGCACACCCAGCTTGAGACTGCCCGAGAGGAGCGTCAAATGGACTGCTCTACCTGCCAGTTCAAGCCTATTTGTAGCTCAGGTTGTATGGCCACGCCCCGAATGGACGAGAGCCAGGAGTGTGCAGGGGGATACATGACGTTCAGGCTACTGAATGACCACATCGCAACCAGAGATAACCCCGGGTTGATAGCAATCGCTGGGTAAGAATCGGCCCTTTGGGCAAGCAGAAATGGAGGGGAAGATGAAGCAGTTCACCGGCAATCGAGTCATGGTCGCAATCGCGGTCAGCGCCTTGACCGCCAGCGCTTACGCCGAAACTCACAAGTCGTTCACTGTGGAGCAGTCGACTGAAGATCTCGCTGCAGATAAGGAAATCGCCCGTCTGCGCGCCATCCTGGAGATGAACCCGATCAAGCCTATGGTTGAACAACACCAGAAGGTGTTGAGCGAAATCGTCGTGGGCAACATGGTGGGCGGTATCGACAACATGCTGCTGGCGGCCACAGCCACAGCAAAAGATATGGACTCCACCCGGATCGGCGACTGGGGTTACTGCCATAACGCTTGTCATGGTGCCTGCCACGGCGCGTGCCATGGCTCGCGTGGCTGGCGCTGATTGGGGGTTCCATGACAGTTCAAGTTGGAATGAGAGTTTCGGACCTTGAAGGGATCTTCCTTGCACAGTCCAGCCATCTTCAGACTTCGCCCGAACACGAGATCAAGCGGGATGTATCGTACTTCAACGTAGAGTGCGACACGACTCTCAAGCGCATCCCTCGCGATGCCTGTCACTTGGGCTTGCGTGCGCAGAGTCACCCAGACTCACCGGACCTTCCCAGCGACGACTTCACTTTCAGCTTGATCTTGGCTGCCGGCAGTCTCAATTCGGTGTCGATCGACATCCCTTACGATTGCACCGTATCGCCCGACGAATTGCTGATGCACGCTGAATCCTCGGGCTTCAACATCAACCTGCTCCCGCCAGGGCACACCACCGTCGTCGACGAGAAAGTGGAACGCTACTGCGAGGTACTCCGTACCTACGGGAGGATGTGGCTTGCCTCGCCTCAATCGAACATCCGTGTCGCGCCAATCGATGGCTACCTCGAATACCTTTTCGGTGTGGCGGCAGGGCACATTCCGGCATCCATCTCGACCGACGAGATGATGAATACTTTATTCACCGAAGGCATGCCTGAAGTGGTTATGGAGTACGTGAAAGTCGTAATTCACGACGTCATCATGGAGCACTTTGGGACTGAGGATGCTTTCAATGAGATCCTCGAAAAGGTGGCCAAGGCAATTCACCTCAAGCAAGCGCAGTTCCGTGACTCCCGAGCGCGCATCCTGGAGGAAGAGCTCGACCTACGAACACCGTTGCCCAATCTCATTCGGATGGTGAGTAAGTCCACGGGGCTTAGCCTGTCCAACGCTGCCGGCATGCTGTACGAGCTGAAGCACGGAGTCCACACGGTATTGGATAAGTACCTACCACCGGATGAGCCCGCGGTTGAGGGGCAGGCTACCCCTCCGGTGAATACCCGCCAGGCCAAACTCGCCAATGCCTTAGGGGCTGCATTTGCTGCAGCATTCGGTATCGATGAGATGGACCAGGCATGGGCAGGCGTCGAGTCCACCCTGCAGGTGCAAGAGCGCATCAACCTCGATCACGGAACTGTTCAACCTGGTTCCGTTGCGTCGCGCATAGCCGTGGCGATGGACGTTGAGCCGAAGATTGCAGCGCTGGCCACTGGTGAGTTTCTTTCCATGATTCGAGCAGTTCTTGAGGCTGGAAACCATGTGAGCCCGCCTCCGCCTCCAGCACCCAAACCGGTACCTGCACCCGCCAGCGGCCTTATCGCTGTCGGCTGATCGGTCCCTCATCTCAATGGGATGGGGGATAGGGGGGAGTGATGGCAAAATCTGAAGCAGTTGGGTTCATCAACGTAACTCGCCAGTGCAACGTTGACTGTAAGCGCTGCTATTTAACCGAGGCCAACCGGGCCGCCGGTGAGCGACTCCCCACCTACACGCTTGCAGCCTTCCTGACATCCGATTTCTGGGCAGACCGGCCGGTGACCCTGATCTGGGAAGGTGGAGAGCCAACGATCGTGGGCCCTAGTCGCATGCAGTTGTACGTGGACCAGGCCCGAGGCCTACTCCCACACGCTTCCCAGACCATGGTGACCAACTGCTTTTCTGTCCCCAATTGGCTCATTGATCTCTCTCATTCGGCTTTCAACGGCCAGGTTGAGACAACCTTCGCCCTAGGGCACAAGTTCAGCCTATCGGGCTCAGAAGATCTGTATACCCGGCGTTTCCTCACTGGCCTGAACCGCTTCTGGGATGCGGGTGTGGTGTGTACCGTCAACGTCGAACTCAATTCCGAGACCATAAAGCGCGGCCCGACCGCGTTGGCGGAGCTTATGCTCTCCACGAAGGCTAAGGTCTGGGAGTTCGACATCTCTGTTGACTTCCGGACCTTCCTGGCAGAGCCAATCTACCAAGCATCCTCGGCGCCGGAGCTCCCGCTCACCGCAAGCTATGCAGCCGTTTGGACCTTCCTTCACACGCTGGAAGCCACCCATGGCCGGCAGCTTAGGGACGCCGGGATTACCATCGGCGCACTGGAGCAGGTAGCCGGCGAGGCCAACAACCAATTCAACGTCCTGTCAGAAGATCGATTTCTGACCCTGAACCCGGACGGATCTGTAACGACAAACCCCCTCTATTCCGATCTCGAAGGGACGTTCCTTGGAAACCTCCAAGACGCACCTCTTGACGAATTGCTCTCATCACCCCGGCGCCTGGCCCGCGTTATTGCCGAACGGCGCCGTCTCCTGCCTTGCAGGTCCTGCCCTCATTTCAGCTACTGCTCCGGCGGACCCGCCCATGTGCCAGTCACCGATGGCTCTGGGGAGTGCGCGGGTGGGAAGGGAATGTGGGACCTGCTACTGGAGAAGATGCGCTGTGCATAAACAATCCCGGTTGAATCAGGCCAACATCAGCATCACCGCTACCCGATGGTGCAATCGGCGGTGCACTCACTGCTACATCGATCCGTCGGAGTTGGCCAATCCCGTCGAGATGGAGGAAGGGGTTTTCAGGGGGATTTTCGACCGTGTCCGAGACCTCGTAGCCCTGGACCGCGGTTTGGAGGAGGTCGAGTGGGAAATCATCGGCGGCGAGATCACCAAGATGCCAGTCGAGTTCTGGCGTCGAAATTTGCCGTTCGCCCTAGAGCAATGCCGGGACTTCAACGCACAACTCAAGACACCGGGCTCGGTCAACGTCCTATCCAACCTCATTTTCTCTGACCAGCGCAGGCGAGCCGACTACATCGACCTGTTCAACCAGTACGGCGATTGGCCGGAAATGTGCGTTTACACCTCGTGGGAGCCGGAAACCAACCGCTTCGGTAAGCGAGATAAGCTGATGCCCGCCTGGCGCGAGACTGTCAGCGCCCTGAAGGTGCGGCAAAAGATCCTCGACGTCATCCTCACCAAGACCACGGTCGAATTGGGGCCGGACTATCTGTTGGAACAGTTCCTGCCGCTGGGTGTCACCGACTTCAGCATCAAGATGATCAGCCCTTACGGCTCAGGCAAGGCGTTCTGGCAGCCGAACATGATCAGCTTCGCCCAGATGAGTGACTACCTGTGCAGGCTCTTCGAGATAGCGCCTAAAGGCATCACCTTCACGCCGGCAGACGAGATGACGAGCGCCATGTTCCGAGGCACCAGCTATCAGTGCATCGGCAACTTCCGCTATGACCTGGCGGTTGAGCCAGACGGCCTCACCAGCTTCAATGCCTCACAGACCACTTCGGAGGCCGCCCTCGGTGACACCAGGATCTACATCGACGATCCGGATTGGGCGTTCAAGGTTCTTGCGGACAACACCTCGGAGCTGGATAACAAACTCTCCCGCTACCACGACTACTGCTTCCAATGTGAGTTCCACTCCTACTGCGCGGGCGGCTGGTACCACTATCGAATTGCCGAACCGGAGGATGTACGAGCATGGGACTCAGCTGAGTGCCCTGGCTACAAGCGCCTCTGGTCGAAAGTGAAGGATCGATTCGGGGAGTTCGATACACGGATGAACACTCACCATGAAGCTATGCGTGCCATCCTCAAGTCACCGACGGATAGCGTCACATCCAAACAGGTCCATGACGAGATCGCCGGCCAAGGCTTGGCTTTTTACGCCTGGCTAAAGCAGGTGGAGAATGCTCGGGTTGCTCTGAACCCTGGAGCCCAAATCGGCAGACCGCTCATGGAGCGAATCTGGGCGTACCAGGCTGTAGGAGCAACGATAAACCTAAGCTGTGACGATTTTGGAATTCTTTCCAACGATCTGAAACGCCTGGTGATTGAGCACCTGGTATACGGGGACACCCCGGCTCTGCAGCTGGACCCCGCGATGGTCTGGGAGTGGGTGAGAACCTCGCCAGATGACCAGTTGGCCGCAATCGTGGAGGAAACCTCTCTATTAGCCCAGGGTCTGCAAGTGAAGGACAAGGACCTCATTCTGGCCGGCCACAATACTCAACTGCTGCGCTGGGTGCTCTCCCATCCCTCGCCGGCGGGGCCCCCTGCAGGTGAGCACCCTGAGCCAGAGATCAAACTCGTATCGATGCAACTCCAGCGCGAGGCCTCGCTGAGATCCACCAAAATGCGGAACCCGATTTAGCATCCCTTTTTCCAAATTAGGGGCACTCGGTTTCCACTATTAGGGCATGAACATTCTGCCCTACGCCCTTCCACGCAATCGGTCGATCGAGATGATGAGTACCACCATCTCGACCAATCTCAATTGCAACCTGGCCTGCAAGCACTGTTATATCCAACCAGACCTGCTCAGGCGCAAGGAATACATAGACGAGGCAACCTTCCGTCGCGAAGTGGAGGTTATCGTCGAGGCATTCCATCTCGACCAGTCCGTCACCTATCTGCATTTAGACGTGCTGGGGGGGGAGGCGACGCTGATGCCCTTCGAATTCTGGGAGCGGAACTTACCTTGGGTTCTGGACCGTATTTCCGACCTGAATGCTGCCGGCACGCCTACCGAGTTCACCTTCTGCTCGAATCTCATGTGGAAGGATGACCGCTACCTGGATTTGCTTAGGCAGTTCAAGGGGCATCCCGCAATGGACATTGCGATCCCCTTCGAGGGACCAGAGAGTGGCCGGTTCGGCAAAAACATGGCCATCTTCCCCAAATACCTTGAACGAATCGAAGCGCTGGGCGAGTGCAACATGCTCAACCTGGTGTTGGTGATGGGGCAGGGCCTCATAGACCTTGGTCCGCAGTACATCATCGACACCTTCGTGAAGCGCGGGATCAGCGACGTGACCTGCGACATGATCTTCCCGTGGGGATCAGGCCGGTCCTACTTTGATCGAGCGCAGCCGTACTACCGTGACGTGGCCCGTTTCATTGAGGATTTGACTGAACTTGGCGCTCCCTACGGCCTGACTGTCGACCATCTGGACGACATGAGGAAGTCTCTCCGCACACTTTCCCGTTCTCAGAACACACTCAACGACGCCTACGAGTACCACTGGGATCACCGCGGGGAGCTATCGCTGAACCCGAACCAAACCGGTACTGAGGCGGTGCGCCCATACATCAACCTGAATGTTTGGGATCGGAATGCCGCGCTGAAGGTGGTTTGGGGGAACAACAGCGAGCTCGATGCAAAACTGTCCTACGAGCATGACTTCTGCCGAGGGTGTGCCTACCTGCAGGCCTGCAACTCCGGTTGGTACCCTCACAAGCAGCTCTCACCTGAAGTGCTCGGAAAGTACATGGCTGCTCCGGAAGGGGAGTTCAGTTGCCCAGGGTTCTTCCAGCTATGGGAAAAGCAGGCTCAGACCAGCTTCGATCAAGTGGGTGTGACGCGATACGGCAATGCCCGCCGCGAGAGAAGGATCAGAGCTATCGCACGGGCGGCTGCCGGCGAGGCCACAGCCTTCTTCGAAACCAATTATGTCGACGACTACGAAGGCTATTTTGATGCAGTGAGATCTGCCGTCGTGGTGCGGGTGATACCCGAAATGCTCTTCGGCTGCACCGTCCGGCAGCGGCTGTGGTTCTACGATCGCCTGGGCAAACAAGTCGTCTTCGAGGGTGGACTAAGTCGCTTCGGCGAGGAAGCTTCCATCATCGCGCATTCGCTGGCCGGCAATTATCACTCCCTTGGGATCGATGATGCCCTCATCTGGGACTTTGTTCGCCGTCGGCCCGATCACCACCTGTCTGGCTTCATCCTGGATGCCGTGCAGTTGGCCAGGTGGATGGACCTACCAATTGAAGTTGTAGGCGGTTTCCCACGGTGGAACAGCGGGCTTGAAGTGTCCTTCAAGTTCGAGGACCTGATCATGTGGGGGATGACTTGCGCCGTGCCTGCAGACATTGCCGACTCTTTGGACCAGCGCCGTGACCATTTCCTGACCCCGGATGCTTACGAGTACCTGTCACGCATCCACCTGCAGGCCGTGTCTTTTTCGCGAAAGGCGCACGCGGCAATCAGGGACTGGCAGATCACAAAAGAGAGGATGACATGCGTCTGACTTGGATTCTGGGCGCATGTGCCCTGGGACTGTCCTGCAACGCGCAAGCCTTCCCCGTCGTTATCGCCGGTGGCGCAATGCTCCTCGGCGGACCGTCAACGGTAATTGCACTACTGATCGCCGCTGGCGTCTTTGGGTACCTCCGATTCTGTTCGGGCAAGCATGGCAAGGTGAAAAGCCTGGCGTTGGGATTCGCCGCTGGGTTGGCCGTGCTGGCGCTGGTGCTCAATGATCAGCGGGCGAGTCAGTTGGATGCGAATTTCATCGACTCAGGTTCGCCGGCTGAACGCATAACCGAGATTCCGTTTCGGGAAGTTGCTCTGGATGAGCAGGCGCAGATGCCAACGGCTATGGACCCGGCAGAGTTCATCGACAGTTTGGCCAAGCGCACCATCCGCGCGGTTCGAATTGACCCAATGCCTGAACCGTTCTTCCAGGATTTCGGAAATGGAGTGTCGGCGAAAGAGCTCGGCAAAAGCCCAGCTAAATTGCTGGCGCTGATTCGTGAATCGTCGGTGCCAGTGGTGCTTATCGACCAGTATGGAAGCTCGGCCGCTGCTATCTCAGAGGCTCTGAAGGCCCGACTCGGTATTGAGGTTCGATTTCTGGTCGGTGGCACTAAATCTCTGCATCCATACGGCTGGAAGCACCTTGCAAATGAGGAAGACCCTCGGGCCATCCTGCCAAGCCAATTCCCAAAGGTGATTGCCGCAACACCTGGCTTGCAGATCATAAGTGACACAACCCGGGACCAGTTTGAACATGACGGCTGGCTTCATGGCGACATGATTTCGGATCTTCCAACCTTCCTCGCCGGTCTGGATAACATCGTCGCCACCATCGGCGATCGGCCTATCCTGATCTCTGCGGCGGAAGGTTACTTCACCGGTAATACCTGGGTAATCCTAACTCTCCTCAGGTCCCGAGGCCTCGATCCTCAGTTCATCCTTCCGACTGAGGATGAGCTTCTGGTAAAGCCACCGTACTACCGGCATTTCAAGAATGACGAACGACTATTCGGCAACTCGGAGACGTTTTCCTACTTAGAACGCAAGCCTCGTGTCGTGTTTCTGGACTTCCAGCCAGCTGCAGACTGGGCAACTACCCGCGAACGCATCCGCGGGACAGTCCACATCGACATGGAAAAGGTCGCCAGAGGCCAGATGGCCGAGGAGTTGGCCAAGCTGGACCCTACTGCCACTTACGCCGGACTGGGCTATGACCGGCGCAGCAGTTACCACTCACTGTTGGCCGGCGAATACCTGTCGGAAAAGGGGGCCGGCTGGCTGGGCATCAACACTGAGCCGGAGCTATTTAGCCGAGAGCGACTGTCGAATCCCGACCTGTACGACGGTTGGCGCGAATTCTCGGCCAAGGCCCGCAATGAACTTGGCGAGGCGGGCTTCAAGGCCGTTTCCCTTCTGGGAGATGGCATAAAGGGCTATCTCCTGTTCAGCGCCTTACTGGCCCTAGTGTTGACCATCGCCTTCTGCGCAACTCCAACGGTGGCCGCTAAGGGGCTGGTTGCGGTTGCAGCACTCGGCGTCTTCCAGGTTTCTAGCTGGACCCTTGAAGAGTGGGTACGAGCCGACGTGCCTACGGACTGGGTTGTCGCTGTGCAACTGACGGCAGGTCTTCTAAGTGCTCTCTGCTGGACGGCGCACCGGCGCTATCGGAAAAGACGGTTCACTGTCCCATTGGGCGTACATCCTACCGACCTACCAGAGAAGATTCGCTTACTGGCCGAAGCTGCGGAGCATGGCTTCCACGTCCTGCCTGGCGTCGTCATCACCCCTGCCCTGGTCAATTCGACGGGTAGACATCTCCCACGCTGGGCACGCATGAAGCCAACTATTGTTCGCTCTGCTGCACGGTCGGAGAGCTGTGAGGCGACGACTATTGGAATCTACGACTCCCTATACGCCGACGGCGAGCACCAGGTCTGGGCCTCGGCCGCTCAGGTCATTGCCGAGATAGAGCGCTCTGGAGAGGAGGGTATGTGTTTCGTTCAGCCCCGGATTCAAGGCCAAACATTCGGGGTGGCTATGTTCGGTACCGAAGCCGATGACCACATGATCATTTGCGAAGGAGGCCATGCTGACCAGGTTACGGCAGGCACCGCGGCAACGTCGCGTTTTGCAGTACCGATATGGGATGTAAACAGGCTCGACCCAAGAGACCGGGCTGTCTGCCGGGTGCTGCTGCGCCTGCAGCGAGTTATGGGCGCCACGAGTATTGAGTGGGCCCGCTCGGTATCGGGGAAGCTGACCATCCTGCAGGTCAGCACTGACCAACTCGGAAGAATAGGCCTCAAGCACCGTATATCCAAAAACACTCGCCGCTTCGTCGTTGCTCCAGTAGCACACACCGGCAAGCTGGAAGCTGCCGTACTCGCCGCTTGCGCAATCAAGGGGGAGCAACTGACCGTAGGCAGGTACCGGCTGGTTCAAGCCAAGTCTTTCATTGGCGGATTGTTGTCGCTCTATCAGGACATTTCCTCGGCAGTTGACTACACCCGGATGTCCCCGACCATTGCATTTCCCTCCGCGGCGATCATTGAAGCTTTCGAAACAGAGCATCGGGAACGACTGGCGCAGCGCACTTTATGGCTCCCCGACCTCTCTGCCGACACCGAACAGCTGATTGCAGCGGTCACCCACGACCTTGGTCGAATTCGGGACGTGTACGGGCGATTCAACCGGTTGGCGACTCTGGCAGCTGAACTCCGTATCAAGGCGCGCATCAAGGGTTTTTCGCGGCCACTATCCTCGACTGTACTTGGCGCGGCATTGGAAGAGGCAGAGGCGGACGCCCGGGCCGATCTGCTTGAGCGCATGGGATGCCTTTCGCTGAATGGCTTCGCTATCCAGGGTAAGTCGAGTCTGGACGGAGACGATCTTCTCGGCGGCGTTATACAGGCTACCGACTCTCCAATGGCTTGGCTGAAGGATGAAAGTGCGGTGCAGGTCATGTACGAACTGAAGCGCTTGCGCCCATTGCTCGCCGAGATCGAGCAACGTGGGGCAGTCAACTCCCTCATGTCAGCCCTAGACGTTTCAGTTGGTACCGATACTGACTCCAGGGCGGCAGCGCTAGAAACAGTAGCAATGCAAAGCAGGCCTCTCCCGCTGGCCAACCTACTGGCAGGTCAAGACCGAGATCTAGGGCTAAACGCCTTCGTATGGGGAGTACCAGCTAAAGGCATCTGCCTGCGGCTGGCCAGCAAAGATGAGTTCCAACCAGGGGACGCACTGCTGATTGACCGAGCGGAAATGAGCTATCTCCCGCTGATAGCGCGCGCAGGCGCGCTTGTCGTTCGCGAAGGTTCTGCGCTGTCTCATCTCATGCAGCACGCCAGGCGTCTTCGAGTGCCGCACGTGGTCGGCGCCGACATTGGGGATCAAAAGGACTCGGCACTGGTGTTCATTTCTGCCTCTGGAGAGGTGTGCCGTGCATAACGCCCTGGACATGCTCAACGTCTGTATTGCACCAACTCGCCTCTGCAACCTCGGCTGTACCCACTGCTACGTGAAGCCAGAGCTGCTCCGGGATAAGGCCATGATGGACGAGGGCCTCTACCGGAAGACCTTCGATAGCATCGAAGCTCTGTTCAAGGCAGACCGGAAAGTCACCAAGATCAACATCGAATTGCTCGGCGGCGAGCTGACTATGATGCCGCTGGCCTACTGGGAAAGAAATCTGCCCTGGACCCTGGAGGTCATGGCCGGATGGGAGCGCGACTACAACGCCGAGGCCGCCCTTATTTGGTGTACCAACCTGATTTTCAAGGACCCAGGGTACATCAGCCTTCTCAACGAGATGGGCCACCGATATGGCTACGGGTTGGATGTGTTTGTACCATGGGAACCTGACACCAATCGGTTCCTGAAGGACGACAAGCTTCTCCCCAGATACTTCAGAACGCTAGAGGCCATCACCGGCATCAAGCGCAAAACCCTCTGCATCACCATGAGCAAGGCCGTAATTGAGCGCGGGCCTAAGTTCATCGTCGAAGAGTTCGTCAGCCGCGGAATCACCGATATCACCTGCGACATGCTCTACCCGGCAGGCAGCGGCAAGAGTTACTTTCACAAGACTTGTACCTACGGCGAAGTGTCCGACTACATCCTTGCTCTGAGCGAGTTGGTGCCCGACGGGGTGACCATCAGCCCGTTGGTGGAAATGGAGACGGCGTCTGTTACCGCGACCCATTTCCACTACCCGGGTAATGACAGCTACGACCTCGAGGTAGAACAGAACGGCGAGGTGACCTTCAACTCCAGCTACACCGGTGACGAGGCGATACAGCCAACTGAACCACTCTCAGTGCAGGACCTGCGGTTCGCGGAAAAGGCAATCTTCAACAATGCCCCAGAGATGCTGGTGCGCCACAGCATGCCCTACGAGGAGTGTGGCACTTGTGAGTTTGCCGTCGTGTGCTCCGGTGGATGGGCGTGGCACAAGAACCTTCACCATAACCTGCGCAGCATCATCGCCGACGGAGACTGTCCTGGCCTAAAGCGGGTATGGCTGCAGGCCAAGGCCAATGCTGGCGCTGAAACCGACCGCTCCAAGTACCTGGCAGTGATGGAAGCCAGGAAGCGGGAAGGGGCGCTTCGGCTCCGGGTTGCAACCGCGAACATTGAGCGCGGCCGGGAAGTCCCCCTGATCGAGGATTCTTTCGCCGGCGCCTACGACAGCTTCTTCAATGAGTTCGACCGACCCCGGCTCGTAGAAATGATGCCAGGCGCCCTGTTCGGGAAGTCTTGGGCCGAACGCTTGTTCTTCTATGATGCGATCGGCGCGCAGATCGACACGCCGAAAAATTGGTATGCAGACGCTGCAGAGGAGGGTGGTGAGGAGCTTTTCCGTCACATCCTGTTTGGCAATTACCAGTACCTGACTTTCGATCCAGTGCGCGTGATCAGCGAAATCCGGTACCGGCAGCAATGGAAGCTCGCGCGCCTGGTTGAAAACATCATCGCTGACCTAGCCGCAGGGAGCCCAGTTCGGGCGCTGTTGGGGGGCGCGCATCTCGATGAAGTGGTGCTGATGTGCCGGGAGGCAATGGCTGCCATGGAGCTCGCCGCATGATTCATCAGCCCTTCACCTTGCACATCCGGATGACGAAGTCATGTAACGCGGACTGCAGCTACTGCAGCAGCTGGATGGAGAATGCCTCGTCGCGGATGTCGCCTGCCGCTTTCATGAAGTCAATTGACTTCATCCTCAACCGAGCACTCCCCCAGATCGGGGCTGCGCCGACGTTCCTATCGGCCCAGTACATAGGGGGCGAAATCCTCACCGTTCCTTACCAAGAGTTGAAGGAGTGCGTTCGGTATTTGCGGAAAGCGTGCGCCCAACACGGAATAGAGATGCAGGATGGTGCCCAGAGCAACCTGATCGGCACTCCGGAGAAAGTTAGTCGACTATACGACCTGTTCGAAGGCCGCCTTGGCACCTCGGTTGACGATTTCAGCCAGGCGCGCACAGTGAAAGGCTCGGCGGACAACTACCGGCTGATCTGGAAAGAGGCAGACCATTACCTTCGAAACCAGCGGAGCACCCCGGGCGCGGTCTTCGTCCTGGATCAGTCAGGCTTGAACTCTGCTAGGCAACAGACTCGGCTCGCCGCACGAGAAGGCCGCATGCTGACACTTCGTCCGCTGTTTCAGGGAGGAACGCCTGGCCAAGCCCTTCAAGGGGCAGAACGGACGATGAAGGCACTCCTAGAGACCTTCGACGACTGGTTTATGCGCTACCCGATTATCGTGGAGCCCTTTTTCCACCTCACCACCGCGCGCGTGGCGTCCTTAGCCGGTGGTAACCACCAGATGCCACATGCCTGCGCATTCCAGGCGGACTGCACTCAGCGGTCTCTCAGCTTGGAGCCGAATGGCGACCTACACGTGTGCCAAGAAATGGCGGACGCGGGGTTATCTCGGGTGGGCAATGCATTGGACGGTGTGATCGATACGGGACTGTTAGAAGCTCTGGCGGCCCGTTCAGGGCGGCTCTCTGCCGACTGCCAGGCCTGTCCATTTGTTAAGGAGTGCCAGGGCGGCTGCATGTTCGAATCGATCCAACAAGGGAACGGCATGTATGGCCGCTCTGCGCACTGTGCGAGTTGGAAGGCGCTTTTCAGACGCATCGATGCCGGCATTCAGGAACACGGACTGGAGGAGGTTAGAGGCTGGCTCCACCGCATCGAAACCCGACATCACAACCACAAGCTAGACGGCCTATTCAAGGCAAGTCTGGCCTCTGCATAGCCGAGGAATTTCCGTGGTACTGAATGACTTGTTCCGCACTGGACACTGTGTAGGCTCGATTCCCAAGGACCAAGCTGATGCGCTGCTTCGCTTGGTCAAGCAGGACACTTTCCTTCCTGACAAACCTGGAAGTCCTGACATTGCAGAGTGGGAGTCCGACGACCCCTCGAAGAATTTGAACGTGCCGCCAGAGTATCTCTCGTTCATGGAGAATCTCGGCAGCAGCCCAGACCTTGAGCACTTCCGGGCACACATGGGGGATTGGAGCAGAGTGAATGTCATGCTGCAGCGTGGACGACGTGGTGACTCTATGGGATGGCATCACGACGCATACGACCCCATGCACTTGATCTGCATGGTCTATCTCAGCGACGAGCTGTGGACCCCCGAGGACGGGGGCCTGCTTCAACTCGGTGAAGGCGATATCGACGACATGGGGTTCATCACCAAGGACATCCATGTTCACTCCTCGGTTTCCCCGAATCACGGGACGCTTGTTTGGTGCATCAACACCAATCCGCGGTGGGTTCACCAGGTCACCGCAATCAACACCGATAAGCCCAGGTACACCCTCATTGGGCAGTTCGGATATCGCGAGAACGTAATGCGGAGCACTGTACGGAAACGCTACGGAGAAGCTCTCCGATGAGCAGAAATCAGCTATCACTCCGCCGTTTCAGATTCCACGATGCCCTGATCACTTCGCCTGTGGAGTTGAGTTGGCGCGGGAGATTGCTGCGAGTAATTGATGCCTGTTTCGATGGCATCTACGGCTCATTGCACCCAGAGGTCCTGGTGGTCGGGAACGATGTTCTGGTCAGCCTAGCCCTGGCATTACATCTGGCCGAATGCGGTTTTGAGGTACTGATAAGCCCCGATAATCTCGACATCGAATCGTGGCCTAATCCTCACTACTCAGCAAACAACCTGGCCATCTTCAGCACCTGGACTGATGAAATGGCGGAGGTACTCGGATCACGCTTCGGCAAGGGCTTCGAGGTCGCAAGCATTGCATCAGCAATCGGCGCGCTCTGTGAGGGCTGCAAGCAGACGGGTAGAGTCTCAATTATCAAGGACACAGCGCTGCAGAGTGACCGTGGGTTTTGCCGCGGTGCCCCAGGGAAGCATCTACTCTTTCCTTTGAGACCCGATATCAGGCAGCAGGCCGGTCTTCACCCATTCTGGAAGGTCATCACCGCTCGGTTGCCCTCGATTCAGTTCAATCATCGGGAGCTTGAATTCGTAAGCACTGGGCTAGTGGTCCTTACCTCACACCCATCCCGATTTTTACATCCAGAAGCATCAACTTGTTCAAGAGTTGGGCAGGCTCGAGTCAGCGTTACAGACGTTTCCGAGAAGGGCCGCCACAACGATCTACGGACAGCGCTCGCCCTGAGGATTACCTAATGCAGCCAGGCATTTCATCGTCCGGGGCAACCGGGCGAAACAGCTTTCTATTTCAAATAAACGTGACTCGACGTTGCCAGCTGCGCTGCTCCCACTGCTACATCCTTTCGGACAAAAAGGACAAGAGCCCCGACATGACGGAAGAAGAATTCCTGCATGTTGTGAAGGGCATCGTCGAGCACATGCAAGCCGATCACAACTTCTCCCAGCGCTACAACCACGTGGACATCCATGTGATTGGCGGGGAGCCTTCAATGCTAGGGGTTCGGTTCTTCGAATCCGCGCTCCCGAAAGCCAAGGCTCTGCTGCGAGGCATCCCCCAGGCAGTCGACTTTTCTATTGTCACCAATTTGGTGACTCAAGAAGCCCTTGAGGTGGCCCGTCTGTTCGATAAGGTGTCCACCAGCTACGAACGGTCAACGAGATTCAACAAGCGTAAGCAGGAAGAAATCTGGCGGCGCAACGTGGTTACCCTGATGGCGGAATCCAAGATGCCGGGGGTTTCGGGGCCGAAAGATTTCTCTGTCACCACGGCACTTGTACGGCCGGTCGTTCAAGCCGGAGCAGCTGCGATGATCGAGGAGCTGGTCGACCTTGGGTTCACCAAGATGCACTTCGGGTTCTTCATCCCGTCAGGTGACGGCGACCTCAATGCGAAGCTCATCCAACCAAAGCACCGTGAGACCGCTCAGTTCTATATCGAGGCGCTTGACTGGTACCTAAAGCATCGCGAAAACATAACCGACCTCTGGATCAACCCATGTGAGTCCTGGTTGGAGGCTGTCTACCGCGGCGAGAGTTTAGATGACGTGGTTTGCCCGATTGTCCATGGTGCGCTTGATATCGACTCCGATGGGCGGACTATCAGCTGCATCGAGAAAGGCGGTACGAACGATTACACCAGCCATGGGAACATCTTTGAAACGCGCGAGGTGATTCAAGGTGACGGTTCCAAGGCCGTGGAATTCGTCAATACCATTCATGACGTCCTCACCTCGCCGAGCTACCTGAAAGAAGTGGCCAATGCTAGGCGACTTCCCGCTGCCTGCCGGGCTTGCGATGAGAGGATGCTTTGCCAGGCCAACTGCGGCGTTCTTCACGAGCAGTGGAATCAGCAGGACGAGTGCCCGGGCTTCAAGACCTTCATCAAGAGGGTTCGCTTCCTGGTAGAGGAAGAGGGAGTGCGACCGAAGTCCGTATTGCAGGGCGCAAACCAGCTGCCTCAGAACATCATTGCGGTGGGCTGACCATGACCACTGACAAAGGGCCCAGTTTTCTCTCGATCTTTCCGATTCTCGCAAAGCTGCTGTTCTCGTATGGGAAGCGTTTGCTGAGCGTTGACACACTCGTGAGCCTGGAAAAGAAAACGGGAGCGGGTTCAGGTGAGCGCACTCCTGAGGAGATAGCGCTGGACCAGGCGCTCGAACGTAACCCACATCAGTTGCAGATCAACATGGAACCTGGCCACAAACCGACACCGAGCATTGCACAACTGCTTGAGCAATCTGCCGGTGACCGCCTGGTAGTAAACGAGGAGGCCATCCGTGCTGCCCGTAACGCAAAGTGAGCCATTTGAAGGCCTCACGGACACAATTGAGAACGGGTATTTCGTTTTCACCTTGATGCCGTCGTTGTACTGCCCTTACAACTGCAAGCACTGCTACCTGAGCAAGGAACAGCGCAGCGACAAGACTCTGATGTCGCTCGACGACTTCAGGATGGTTTGCAGGAAGATTCACACCTACTTCGAGGAGCAGCAGCCGCCCCGCAGGACGATCATCGCCTACAACTACGGCGGTGAGCCCACCGCGGCGGGCCCTGAATACTTTCTCGCCTACTCAAGAATCATGGATGAGGAACTGCCGGCATCGGCCGGCTATGAAGTCCGGCATGTGATGCTCACCTCGATGCTTGGTGTAGACCTCGATGTTTGGGCGCCAATCTGGCATGAGCATTGTAATGGCTATGTTCAGACCTCCTACGACGGAGACATGCGCTCCAGCAACTACGTGCGTAAGTGGGAGGCCAAGGTACGTGAAGCAGTAGGCCGCGGCTTGAAAGTGGCCACGATCAGCGTGGTCAACTCTGCTCTGCTGGAACAAGGCGCATCCCGGACACTGGATCTGCTTGCTGAACTTGGAGTCGAGGAGACTGGTTGGTTGCCCTTCATGCTGAACGAGCAGAACGACAGGCCTGGCCAATACGATCGCTTCGCCCCAACCATGACTGCCTTCAACGACTTCATGATCGAGATGCTCAACCACTGGTACAGGGGCAAGGTCCAGGGGCTGAAGATGCCAAGCATTGGTGAGGCTCATTTTGCAGTCAATCGCGCCGCCGGCAGCGACCTTAGCAACATGGCAGGGCAGACCCTGTTTCTACTCCCTGATGGAAAGTTTGTACTGCCCAACTATCGGGATGGGTGGAAGGAGTACATGCACTCCTTCGGCAACATTCTGGAGCCGGAGACAACGTTCCGAGACATCCTCTGCTCTCGGGAGAGGATCTTGTACATGCGGCGACAGAGCACGCGGAACAACAATCCCGAATGCCGGCACTGCGAGTTCCGGAACGCATGTCTGTTGGAGTTCGCCAAACCCAATAAGCCCAACGATGAATGCTTCGGTGCGAAGCGCTTCGTTGCGCACGCTATTGCTCGCAACGGTATCGAGCCGCTGTTGAGCGGTCCCGTCACGCTGTATTAGGAGATTCCATGCTGCTTAAACCCAAGGAGTTCGACGCCGAAGCGTTTGCCAAGGAAGCGACGAACATCACACTCAGCGAGCGCACCATGGAGATGGTCGACAACTTTGGCCAGGTCCACAGCCCGGAGATCCTGCCGATCTGGAAGGATTTCTATGAAAAAATGCTAGCGGAAAAAGGGAAGGGGAATAAGCGCAAATCTGCTGACTTCACGATCCCCTTTAATGGTTACCGTTACCGCTGCAACCTGGCCAACTCAATGGATGGTTGGGTAATCGCGATGCGCCGCCTACTCCAGGGCAAGCTGAATTTCCAAAAGGACCTGAAGCTCGATTACAACGTCGTTAAGTCCCTCATGAAAGGTGCTGGCTTGACGCTATTCGCAGGCGTGATGGGTTCGGGTAAATCCACAACCATGTTCTCAGCGCTGGAGAATATGGACCCTCTCGAAAGAGGGTTGCTCGGTACCTGTGAGGACCCCATCGAGTACATCTTCGAAGGCGGTGGCGTCATTCAGCGAGAGGTCGGAGAGCACGTAGAAAGCTTTGAGCAGGCCATCCGGGACTGTGTCCGGCAGAACAGAAAAACCATCATGGTCAGCGAGATCCGAGATCCTGAAACGGCCAACGCCGCTCTGCTCGCTGCATCGACAGGTCACTCCGTATTCGCGACGATCCACGCTGATAGCGCACCCGATGCGTACACCCGGATGCTGGCACTGGTTGATCCCCGGTATGAAAGACTTGTCCCACAGACACTGCGCGGAATCTTCTGGCAGCACATGCTCCGCTTCTCGGACGGGCAGCGTGCTCCACTTCCCATCTATGAGTCGATCGAGGTAACTGGAGCTGTGCGTCAGATCCTGCAGGGTGGTCCGGAGAAGCTGCCTATGCTGGCGAACGAGATGAAGCGCCAAGGGCGGCGGAACATGGCGGAAACAGCCATGGCGTGGGTAACAGCCAATAAGGTGTCGCGAGAAGAAGTACGCGAATTCACAGATCGTCGTGGAAGGATCAACGAGCTCTGAGTCATAACTACAAGGCAGGGACGCCGAGCTTGTTGGCCTACAAACCACATCAATGACCGTTATCCTGAATCACTTCGGAATTTTCAAGGGCAGCTATGAGTGCTACTACCAAGCCAAGTACACCAAAGAAACGCGGCGCTATGGGAGGTGGTTGGGTCGTGCTGTCAATCTTCACACCAGTGGCAATTCTCATGCTGGTAGCCTCGCAATTCCCATCTATGATCGATCGCAGAATCCAAGTGAAGAAATCTCAGGAGCGATTGGCGCAAGAAGCGATGCCCCCTGCCTTAAGCACAATAGAAGTCGTTTTGTCGGACGGAAATCGGCAACAAAAACGCAGGGAAGACGAAGGAGTTAGAGTTAAATGAACAATCAAAACGAAGCACCTAGCAAAGGAAGGATCAGCTTTTTGAGCTTTGTGATACAGAATATATATTCTCTGCTGTGCTACAGCATGCTATTAGGCGGCTTTGGCGTATTGCTTCGCGCACATATAATGCACAGCGAATGGCTGTACTCCCTAGGGTATATTGGACTACCAGCTGGGGTTGCGTGCTACTTTCTGGCAGTAAGATTTCTCCACCGCAACATACGGCCTTTTGTTTACGTAATGGCAGTGCTACTTGTTTGTGCAAGCATTAGCTTTGTTGCAGGGGCATTTAATGGTAACTAAATCATTGAACACAGCTTCTTCCGGAACCGAATTCATAGTTCAGCTGTTGGAACGCTCGGCAGGTGTAAAGGTTGAAGGGGGCCTGAGGCAGACCTTGATTTCAATACTCCAGGATCTGCCCGAAGGAGCGAATGTGCGCGATCTGCAAAATGCAGTTCTTGGCATCGAGACTGAGCAGGTCAAGCCCTTGCTTGACGCGCTCGATCAGATGGCCAACGCCCCGTTGCGCTCCCAAGATGAGTATTGGCAATTGTTCAAAGCTGGCGAACTAATCCAGCTGGATGCTGGCGAGCCCCGCGTCCTGAATCTTGCATCATCCTTCCACAGCGACGCGGACAGCATTTTGGGGGTATTCGAGGCAGCAAGCGGTACAAAGCTCAGTGATTCCCAACTCCGAGCAGCGAAAACCGCTGGCCTTGAGTTAGCTGCGGGTGGTGAACCTACAGTGCGCTCATTGGTCGAGCGCTGGGCGCTGGTCGAGGGGCTGGAGGATTTCGCTGCAGCAGTCAAAGCAGCAATGATGCCGGCCTGAAGTGGATCAGCACCCAAAAAGCAAAGATTTGATCAAGGCTCAAAACTGAACAGGAGCAACAACATGAGAAAAACTGCATATCACCTGGGAGTATTCGCATTCGGAATGCTTTCCGTAGGACAGATGGTTCCTGTTCTGCTAGGTGATGAGTCTTTAGGTAACTGGCAATTCGCGGGACTCACCTTGACTGTACTCTTGACCATTGCCTGTTCTTACAAAGCCTCCGCTTCCAAAGACGTGGTTGAGAGCTGAAAGTAAGCCAGATCGGCTATCCCCGGTCTGCCTTCCAGGACCGAGAGGGACGGGCTCGGCCGGTTAGGTAAACTCCTAAAGTACGGGATGTTCAACCGAAAAGGTATTCTGGAAGTGCCGGGCGGCCAAAGTAGAAGCCTTGGCAAAATTCGATCTCCAGAGCCCTGGCAATTTCAAGCTCAGCTGCGTCCTCGATCCCCTCGAGCACCACACGTTTCCCTGCCGCCCTGCAGTCACGCACAAGCTTCTCTACCTCACCCCGGACTGCAGGGCTCTCAGCGATGTCTCGTGTGGTCCGACGTGACAGCTTGCAACCGGTCACAGCGCGGTTCATCAAGAGTTGCCTCTTCGCGAATCCATCCCTCATGTCATCCAGCATCACAGGCATCGCCTTGAGGTTGAGACGCTCCAAACCTTTAACGATTTTGCAGGCATCTCCATCAGCGGATTCAGTGATCTCGAACGTCATTCGGGATGTGACTCCGTGTCGGTCAAACTCCGATATTGCGTGCTCAATGAATCGGATATCGCTGACGGAGATCTGCGAGGCGTTCACCCAGAGGTGCACATTCGGAAACGCTCCAGCGATCCGAGCCGCTTGAGAGACCACCCACCTATCAAGGTCGACAATCGAGCCATCAGCCTCCGCGCTTGCAATCAAGCGCGCGGGGGCAGCTAACTGGGTCCCTTCGACCACACGGAGCAAACACTCATAGGCAATGGCTGAGGGATGGCGGCTGCCAAGGTGCATGACTGGTTGGACAACCAGAGCGAGTTCCAGGCCAGGCCCTGCACAAGCTCCTACAGCAATACTTCGGGGACGGCTGATCATCATGGAAGGGGAATCGCTTCGGCTCTTTCCCCAATAGTGGAAATCGACTGCCCCAAATCCGGTGGTCGGGTGTGAAAATCTGCATGCGAAACTGGTTCGCCCGACGGGTGGTGGCACAGCAGACGGACGTTAATCTGGCTCCATCTACTGTGGAGACCAGAACAGATGAAATTCCTGAAAGAGTTGAGCGACCTGAACGAAGGCACCCTGGTGCTGACATCTACCGAGCGGGTTGCCCGCCATCTGAGGCTACAGTCGGCATTGCTGCAGTCCATGTCCGGCAAAAAAGCCTGGTTTAACAAAGGGCGAATTCAAACCGTCACGTCGTGGATCGAAAATGCGTGGCTCGAACTGATGCCGGCAGAGCAACTACTGTATCCGGTACAGGAACTGGCAGTGGTGAAGGGCCTCGCAGATAGCTCCGGCCTGATGCCAGCAACGCTGATTTCCTCTACTGCGACCTCTCGCCGTATTGGTAGCGCGTACTCCGAAGCCCTCAAATACCAGATCCCGATGGATCAAGAACGGTTCCGGTTCAAGCGCGAGCTGGAAGTCTTCTGGCAACTGCAAGAAATGCTTCGTCGGGAGTGTTCCTCCCAGGGCGTAGTCTTCCGAGCTCAGCTCCCAGGCTTGCTGCTGAAAGCGGTTCAAGAAGGTCTGGTTGAGCTTCCAAGCAAAATTGTCATTGTCGGTATCCTCGACATGAACCCTGCAGAGAAAGTGCTCTTCCAGGCAATTGCTGCTCGTGGTGTCGAAGTGGAAGAAGTGGACGTCGCCGGTGACCGCTCTACACCTCAGCTGATCCGTGCAACGAACCAGGGTGATGAGTTCACGCTCGTTGCAGAATGGGTGAATAATCACCTCTCACCTTACGTTGACACTCCGCTCGCGGCGCCCCAACTTGCGATCCTGGTACCCGATATTCGGAATTTCCAAGCCCCGCTGATTGAGGCACTTTCGCTGCACTGCAGCCCGGCAACGCTGATTCCAGGCGAGTCTGATGCTGATATGCGGACTCCATGGGATATCTCCAGTGGCGCGACCTTGGGCAGTCGCCCTCTGGTCCGTGCCGCTATGGACCTTCTGTCCATCACTCCTCAAGAGGCGGACTCCGAGGCCTTCAGTCGTGTTCTGCGCTCGCCGTGGATCGGCGGTGAAACTTCTGAAGGCCGCGCGCGTGCATTGCTGGATATCTGGCTGCGCGACAACATGGGCCTTTCCATGGGTGGAGAGGACTTCCTGCGAGCAATCGGCGTATACAAAGGTGATGCAGTCCCTGACTTCAGGGAACGCTTCGCAGGCTATCTTGCTGCCCATCTCAACGGAGCGGCGAAGCGTTATCCGTCGGAATGGGCGGAGCAGTTCAGCCAGGCGCTGGTAGGGATGGGCTGGCCGGGAGGCAAAGAACTCGACTCGGCCAACTTCCAGACAATGAAGGCCTGGGACGAGGCACTGACCCTGTTCCGCACCCTCGACACACAGCTTGGTCGTGTGGAATATCCTCGGGCGTACATGTGGCTGCGGGAAATCATCGATACCCGTCAGTTCCAACCGCGTATCTCGCACGTGGCCCCGGTTTCGATCCTGGGGTATGAGGATGCAATCGGCTTGCACTTCGACGCAGTGTGGGTACTGGGGGCATCGAGTACCGTGTTGCCCGCCCGAGTGGAGCCTTCCCCCTTCCTACCGCTGGAGCTCCAGGTGGCGGCTGGGATTCCAGGCGCCTCCAGTGAGGGCGCCTTGGCTCGGGCAGAGAAGGTGGTCGCAGCACTGCTGAGCACGAGTGCTGATGTAACAGTTTCCTGCCCCGGTCATAACGACAAAGGCGCCTCGGTTTCCTGTAGCGAACTGTTCGGTTCCTGGCCAGCAGCAGCTCCTTCCGTACATTCTCATGGGCTGTTTGTCGACCAACTGTTGGGTATCCTCGATCGCAGCCAAGTGGTCCCTGAAACGGTCGCCCCCGTATCCGCGGATGAGCTCGCCTGGATCAAAGGCGGGGTGAGAATCTTCAAGGACTATGCAGAAGCGCCCTTCCTGTCCTTCGCTCGAAATCGACTGCGCGCCGAAATGTTCCCGGAGCCTGTCATCGGTCTCGACCCACGCATTCAGGGAACCATGGTGCACCTGGTCCTCGAACTGTTCTGGACTGACGTTCGGACCTCGAAAGCGTTGAAGGCCATGAGTCACGGCCAACTGTTTGACAAGATCCGCGACACGGTTTCGAAAGCATCGGAGCAGTTGCTGAACAAACTGGTCTGGCGCTACGGAAAGCGTGTTATCGCGCTTGAGCGACTGCGGCTGGAATCGCTGATAAATGACTGGCTCTATCTGGAGTCGAAGCGCACACACGACTTCGAGGTCCTCGGCTTCGAGGAGCCACATGACATTGCAGTTGGACTGGTCAACATTACCGTCAAGGTCGACCGGCGCGACCGCATTTTTCTGACCGAGGATGAATCTGAGTTCAGGGACGTGGTGATTGACTACAAGTCTGGAGCTTCGATGAGGATGACCAGCCTGAACGCTGACACTCTTACGGAGCCTCAACTGCCCATCTACGCGACCAAGATTGATTTCCAACAGAATGGCGGAAAGCGAATCGACGGTATCGCGCTGGCACAGGTCAACAGCAAGAGCCTGGGGTTCCATACCCGATCCAATTTCACGGGTGAGCTGGCACCAAGGACCGGCAAGCATAGTGGCGTGGATACCGAGGGCGCTTGGGATGGCCAGTGCGAGGCGTGGACGAATGCGTTGGACAAAATGAGTCAGGGCTTCACCGACGGGGAGGCCTGGCTGCAGAATGGCGCACCGCTTCCCATGGGATACGAGTATCTCGGTATCCTCACCCGTTGATCCCGTCCCCTGGCCCATAGGGCCAGGGGAACCTCCTTTGAGAACCAAATCGTGGAACAAACCTCACCACCAGAAATGCTCTGTCAGTTTGCGGAAAGGGCTCTTTCCTTTCTTCGCAACATTGGCCTTTCAGTGGAAGTCGTCCCTGGGGCTGCCGGGTTTATTGATCACGTCAGGATCAAGGATGGCGGCCTCCAGGTAGATCCGCGCTGCCCTGCATCAGGGCTCCTACATGAGGCTGGGCACCTGGCAGTGGTCCCAAAACGCTACCGGCACTGGATGTCTGGGAACCTCTACGCAAGCTTCAACCGAATGCTCAAAGATCCTGAGTTTCTGGCGCAGGAGCCGGACAGCCCTCTCTACCGTGCAGTGATCCAGGCTACTGACCCTGAGGTTACGGCCTGGGCCTGGGCGGCAGGACGATTCCTGGAATTCCCGCCAGAGGTAATAATCCAGGACGACGAGTACGACGGTTCAGGTCGAAACATCAGGATTCTGTTACAGGCCAACTCCTACATAGGCATCAACGGCCTTTCCCATGGTGGCTTCTGTGTACGGCGAAAGACTCCGTATAGAGCGCTACCGCAGTATCCTGAGGTGGCTTTCTGGCTTCAGCCGTAAGGGGTGGTGGCACACAAAGCGGCCGTTAATCTGGTTCCATCAATCGAACGGAGCCGCACTGATGACCGCTTTCCAATCCCTACCTGCCATCCCTCACCTTGAGCCGATCTTTGCAGCCATAGCAGCTGCTAATCCTCATGACGGCCAAGCCCGGGCGGACTCCATTGACCCCCGTCGCTCGCTGGCACTCCTCGCCCCCGCAGGATCAGGAAAAACCACTCAGCTTCTCTTCCGCATGCTGGCCTGCCTCACGGTAGTAGAGCGCCCGGAAGAGATTCTGGCTATTACGTTCACTACCAAGGCCGCCGGCGAGATTCTGGAGCGCGTGACCAGTGCCCTGGCCCTGGCTGCCACAGGAGTGGAACCGGTCCAAGCTCACGAGAAGCCGCTGTATCAGCTCGGCCGCCTGGTTCTCGAACGTGATCGGCTGCTGGGTTGGAACCTGATCTTGAACCCGTCTCGCCTGCGCATCATGACGTTCGATGCCTTCTGCGCCTACCTGGCCGGCAAAACACCGATCATGAGTGGACTGGGTGGCGGTAAAACCGTCGAGGACCCTGCGTTGATCTACCGCAGCGCGATTCTTGACACCCTTGGCAGCGTGAACTCGGATGATATCCCTGAAGAGCTCCGTGACGCGCTGGAAGCAGTGCTCACCTTCGCCCGCAACCGTTTCGAACTGCTGGTGCCGATGTTCTCGGCGCTGCTCTCCAAGCGCGATCAGTGGGCCGGCGAGATCATGACCCTGGACCTCCCAGGCATGGAGCTGGCGATCGCTGAAATGGTTGCCAAGCATGCCGCCGAGGCAATCACGGTACTGGGCGGTTCTCCGTTGACCCAGGCGATGGACATCCTGCAGCACGCTTCCGGGGTATACGATGGCTTCGGGTGGGCAGCCCAGCGTCCCGCTTTGGCCATCAACCAGACCTCCCTGGACTATCTGCGCGGCTTTGCCGGGTTTGCTCTTACAAGCGAAAACACTCTTCGCAAGTCCGTAAACGTGAAGAATGGCTTCCCCGCAGGCGAGCCGCTCACCAAGGACATGAACGCCCTGCTCAAGGGGCTGAAGGACGATCCAAAGGTGGAGCTCTACAGCGAAGCCTTGGTCACGCTCAAGACTCTTCCAGACCTGCAGTACCCTCAGGGCAGCGCCGCGATGTGCCAGCACTTCACAGTGATTCTGCGCTACCTGCTCGCGAACCTAACCCTCACCTTCGATGGCACCGCCACGATCGACTTCCAGGAAGTAGCTCAGCGCGCAATCCAGTCCTTGGGCCTCGGTGACGAAGTCGGCGACGCTCTGTTGGACGAGGACCGTATCAACCACCTGATGGTGGACGAGTTTCAGGATACTTCGCCCTCTCAGTTCGAGCTCCTGCAGCGCCTGGTCGCACACTGGGAAGACGATGACTCGCGATCGGTATTTTTCTGTGGTGATGGTTTCCAATCCATCTACCTGTTCCGAGCAGCAACCGTGGAGCTGTTCATCAACATGGTGATGAGCAAGGTGTTCGGTCCGAAGTCTCTGGAGATTCACCGCCTCACTGTCAATTTCCGCTCTGCGCCGGGTGTGGTGGAGTGGAATAACCGAGCCTACGGAAAAGTGTTCGCCAAGTCGGACTTTCCTTTCGTGCCGTCGATTCCGTTTCGAACCGTGGACGGGGGCGTGCATATTCGGCCCATCACCACTGGCCCCATTGGTGAAGCTCAGGAGGTGGTGAATATCATCAAGGAGGCCCTGGCCAAGAACCCGGAGCAGACCATTGCTATCCTGGTACGTGGGCGGTCTCACCTGAAGCACATCCTGCCAGCCCTGAAGGAAGCGGGAATTCCTACAGCTGGCCAGAATATCGATCCAATTGCCGAATCCGCCCCAGTGTCTGAAGTAATCGCGTTGATCCGCGCCCTCTGGCACGCAGCTGATCGTACCTCGTGGTTGGCAATGCTCCGTTCGGCGTTCGTAGGCCTATCATGGGACGATTGCCGGATCATTGCTCAGGGCGGCAAGGTGATCCGTGGTGCCCTGAATGATGATCAGCTGATTGCCACTCTGAGCCCAGATGGCCAAGTGCGTGTTGAACGCCTGAACAAGGTAATGGAGCGTATCGAACGCTCCGCGCGCGGCACTGAGTTGGTTTGGGCCGCTAAAGCCGCCTGGGTTGCCCTGGGCGGCCCTGCTACCGTTGATTCCGTCGAAATGGCTGATGTGGAGACCGTCTTCCGCGTGCTCGCTCAGCACACGAGCAACGGGGCCCTGCAGGACCCGCAAGCGTTCTTCCGTGCCCTGGATAACCTCTATGCATCACCCAAAGCAGGGGTTGTCCAGGTCATGACAATCCACAACGCCAAGGGCCTCGAATACGATAGCGTCATCCTGCCAGGCCTTAATCGAACCGGTGCAACCGACGACACACCGCTGTTCTACTGGCGCAACCTGGCCGGCACCTTTGCCCTGGCCCCGAATGTTGGTGACCAAGACGAATCCTCTCCAGAGAGCCGGCTTTTCAAGTTCATCGGTCGACAAGTCAAGAAGGACATCTTGGATGAGGTGTCGCGCCTGGCGTACGTGGGTACTACCCGCGCCAAATGCGATTGCTACCTGCTGGCGGCTGTCGACAAATTCGACGAGGACAAGCCGATCCGAGTAGCTTCCGGTTCGCTGCTGAGCTGCCTCTGGCCTGAGCTTGAGGAGGACTTCTACGAGGCTGAACCGGGTGTACCCATTACCGCTGACGTGTCAGTAGAGGTTCCCTCGAAGGCGCGACTGAGCGCATCGTTCACCGTCGAACTACCGCGCGGCATCTTCATCCCTGCGGCGAGTAACGATCAGATCCCGACCGAGAACGAACTGGCAGACGAGTTGAGGGAAGAGGAGGGTAATGACTACCGAGCGAAGACTATCGGGGTTGTTTATCACCGAGTCGTCGAGTTGATTTCCAAAGAAGGGATCGAGGCCTGGAGCATCGAGCGGTTGCAAACCAAGAAACAGGCGATCGCCGCACTTCTGCGTCGTGAAGGTTATCCCGCCGCTGAAGTCCCTGCTGGTGTTGCGCGAATCCACCACCTGGTGGAGCGGACTATCAGCAGCACCCATGGTCGGTGGATTCTCAAAAAGCGGGAGAGTGGTGGCCAAGAAGTCCAGGTCAGCTCCTACCGAAACTCCCGGTGGGTGCATCGATACCTGGACCGTCCCTTCGTTGATGATGGGGTGTACTGGATCATTGACTGGAAAACACCGGACTGCCCGGAAGGAATGCCTGTTGAGCAGTTCCTCAGCCGGGAAGTGAATCGCTATGCGCCCAAAATGCGGGAATACAAGCAGGCGGTCCAGGATGCCGGTGTCACCCTGCCAGTGAAGCTGGCGCTCTTCCTGCCGGCAGTAGACCGCCTGGTTGAGGTGGCCTGAGACCTGAGGTCAGAAGCGCTCCAGTTTGAATGGTAGCGAGAACCGGAATCTGGAAAGGAGAGGGCGCGAATTAAGCGCCTTCTTCTTTT
>Ga0247725_1000217_pt1 | contig 58735 bp, 61 predicted proteins | sample OKSTACKMCFT3sol_FD_183021 | JGI IMG/M metagenome (GOLD analysis project Ga0247725, IMG submission 183021) | Subsurface sediment microbial communities from gas well in Oklahoma, United States - OK STACK MC-FT3-sol | ecosystem: Environmental > Terrestrial > Deep subsurface > Rock core/Sediment...
GGCAGCAGCCCGTCGTTGCCTGATGGATCCAACCCCTCCGCTGCTATAGTGCAGTCGGCTTCTGACGTTCAGTGCAGCCGTCTTCTGAAAACGACACCCTGCCTGTTATGTCCTTCAAAAACTCAAAAGTGATTAGACATCGGTAATGCTTGCCTGCTTGATCAGTAAGTGTTTACTTATTATGGAGGTTCGATCTAAACTGGCGCCGGAGATCTTAGGACTCCCTGTTCAGCTCGGGGCGAGCCCCTCTTTTGAGGACTCCTCGCTCGCCCCAATTTTTCCTATTCAGGATGGAGCAAATGGCCGATCCCAAGCGCAGGCTCACTCCCGGGGAGTGGGCGAAAGCAGAATCACTCTACGAGTCCGGCGAGTTTAACCTTGAGCAGATCGCCGAGGAGTTTGGCGTTCACCCGATCACCGTTCAGCGCCACATGAAGGCCAACGGCATCGAGAAGGGCTCCAAAGCAGCCGAGATCAAAGAAAAAGTCACCGAGAAGATGAAGGACGCGGCTGAAGAAGACGCATCTATCATCGCTCAGCGCATTCGCGAGACCAAAGAAGAGCACTACCGGCTTAACCAGGCGATCGATAAGCGGATCGTCCGAGAGATGGTCGGTGTCGAGTCAGAAGGTCGCTCTATCGCAACGTCCCTCGGCGTCTTCAAGGCGCTGAAAACTGCTGCCGAGACTCTGAAGCTGACCCGAGAGAACCGGTACACGGTGCTTGGCATTATCGACAACGACACCCTGGACGACGAACTGCCGACCCTCGAGGTTAGAGACATGCTTGAGGAAGAGATCGAGTCGATCCGCGAGCAGCAGCGCCTCCAGGCTGAAGAGATGGGCCTCACAACGGACGAAGGTTACGATGACGACGCCCTGGAGGGTGCCGAGTAGTGAGCTTCTCGATGGCCTTCCATCCGGCTCAGGGCAAGGTGGCCCGTTCGAGGGCTCGCTTTCGCGTGGTTGTAGCCGGTCGCCGGTTTGGAAAGACGCACCTTTGCCGCGGCCTCATGATCCGGGAGGCCGCTCGCAAGCCTAAGCAGCGTATTTGGTATATCGCGCCGTCCTTCCGCATGGCGAAACAGATCATGTGGCGGGATCTTGTGGCGGTCATTCCAAAGTCCTGGCTGGCCAGAAAGCCCAACGAGACGGAGCTTACGCTGTTCCTGCGGAACGGCACCGAGATCAGCTGTAAGGGCGCGGACAACCCAGACTCGCTGCGCGGCGTTGGTCTGGATTTCGTTGTTCTGGACGAGTACCAGGATATGCGGCCGGAGGTGTGGGAGGAGTGTATCCGCCCAACATTGGCAAGCACCAACGGGCGAGCCGTTTTTATCGGTACGCCAAAATCCTTCAACCTCCTCTATGACGCCTATATCAAGGGGCAGGATGAAACCTTGCCGATGTGGGAGAGCTGGCAGTTCCCAACTATCACCTCCCCCTTCATCCCTGCATACGAGATCGACCAGGCTCGAAAAGACATGGACCCTCGAACCTTCCGGCAGGAGTTCGAGGCTTCTTTCGAGAGTGTGTCCGGTCGCGTTTACTATCCGTTCGACCGGCGAACCCACGTTCGGAACGACGTCAAGTTCGACCCGAAACTGCCAATTTGGGTCGGTATGGACTTCAACATTGACCCGATGTCTATGGTTGTCATGCAGCCACAGACCAATGGGCAGATCTGGATCGTGGATGAGATCGTGCAGTTCTCTTCCAACGTTGACGAGGCCGCAAGTGAGCTGGCCCGCCGATATTGGAGGCACATGGATCAGATCACTATCTACCCCGACCCTGCCGGCAAGGCCAGACAGCATGCCCGAGGAGAGTCCTCTCTGGATATCCTTCGCGATCACGGGTTCAAGAGGATCAAGTTCCGGCGCAAGCACCCGGCTATCGATGACCGAGTGAACGCCGTCAACAGGAAGCTGCTGAGTGCGGAAGGCCATATCGGTATGTTTGTCGCCCCGCATTGTCACCAAACGATTATCTCCTTTGAGCAGACCATGTATCAGGAGGGATCGCGTGAGATCAACAAGGCCATGTCCGTCGAGCACGTTACCGACGCGCTTGGTTACTGCATCGAGATGGAGTTCCCTGTACGGAAAATCTTCATTGCTGGGGTTTCATTGTGATTGCATGGTCAGTAAATACTTACTAAAATGGCGCCGTAATGTAGGAGAAGGTACAGTTGGACAAAAAAATTCTCTTCGAAATGCTTCAACGCCGGCACCCTGAATACTCAGGGATGCTTGAGCATTGGGATTTTTTGAAGGCTACCTATGAGGGTGGCAGAGATTGGTTTGCCAAAAACATCTTCCCCTACATGAAAGAAGGCCAGGGCGAGTTCCAAGATCGCGTGAAGCGGGCTTACCGTTTCAACCACTCTCGAGAAGTGGTCGATCTTGTGAACAAGTACACCTTCAAGGGTGAAATCCGCAGACGAGAGCAGGATGCGCCTGAGTGCATCCGTAAGTTCTGGGGTGCCTCCACTCGAAAACGCGCCAGTATCGACACCTACATGCGATACATCTCCAAGCTGGCCAGCGTGTACGGCCGGATTTGGGTTGTGGTCGATAGTGTGGTTGAGAGACAGGGTGAGTCACTGGCCGAGACCAAGTCTCAGGTTTATTCATACGAAGTGCCTCCCCAGGATGTACTGGATCTCGCAGTTGATGAAGACGGCGATCTTCGCTGGATTCTGATCCGCGAGCGTGTGCGTGACGATTCTGACCCGTTCGTCAGTTCGGGCGATGTCAGCTATCGGTATCGACTGTGGACAAGAGAGGAATGGTTCCTTTTCTCCGTTCATTTCATCGACAAGGGGAAAGGGTTCGAGCTCGGTAACGTCGAGTTCACTATCCAGACTGACGTTCACGGGCTTGGCGTAGTGCCGGTTATCTGGGTTGACCATATGATCAGCGAGGGCATTTACACCGCCCCTAGCCTGATCGGTGATATTGCCTACCTAGACCGAGCCTGCGCCAACTACTTGAGCAACCTGGACGCGATTATCCAGGATCAGACCTTCTCCCAGCTGGCTATTCCCGCGCAGAGCCTTCTGCCCGGGGACGATGGCCACAACAAGGTTCTGGAAGCCGGCACCAAGCGCATCTTCACCTTTGATGGAGCGGAAGGCGGCAAGCCTTTCTTCCTGTCCCCTGATCCAAAGCAGGCGGAGCTGATCATTACCAGCATCAAGCAGATCATCAACGAGATCTACCACTCGGTAGGTGTTGCTGGTGAGCGCACGAAGCAGGACAACAGCTCTGGGATCGATAACAGCTCAGGCGTGGCCAAGGCCTACGATTTTGAGCGCGTTAACTCCCTGCTTGTGAACAAAGCCGCCTCGCTTGAGCTCGCAGAATTGCAGATGCTCAAGCTGGTCTGTAAATGGTCTGGCGACCAGCACGAAGTCGCCATGTCAGGGCCGGAGCGGCTTGTTCATTACCCGCGCAATTTCGACACCAGAACTCTCTATGACGAACTGGATATTTCAGGTCGCATCGAGATGCTAACCGCCCCCATCGAGTTGAAGCGCTACCAGCTTAAGCAGGTGGTCTCCAAGCTGTATCCGTACATCTCTGATAAGGATCGCAAGGAGATTGAGTCCGCTATCGACGAGATGGACGACGCGGTTGCTTCAATGCTGTCTGGATTTGACGCAACCAACAAACCAACCAAGGAAGATAACAACCAAGGAAACTAGGAAGTTATCAACCAAGGTTCAAAGCAGTAAAGACCGGCCGAGAGACAGGCCAAAGATAGCCAAGAGAGAGGCTTACCATGAAATTTCGTAACCAATTCCTGAAGTACATGACTCCAGCCGGCGAAGACGGTGCCGCATCCGGTGGCTCTACCGGTGCGGACGGCGCAGATGCCAACGTTGACCACAACAAGGGCAACGACGGCAACGGCAAGCCCTCTGATCGTGAGGCGCAGTTGCTCAAGGAGTCCATGAGCCGCAAGGAAAAGATCGGTCAGTTGGAGGCTCGACTGGCGGAGTTTGAGGGTATCGACCCCAAGGTTTTCCGCGAGATGCAGGAGCGCCTGCAAAAGCTGGATCAGCAGGAGCGTGAGCAAGCTAACGCTCGACTGATCGAGCAGGGTCGTTTCGATGAAGCCCTCAAGGCTATGCGCGATGAGCACGAAGGTGTCTTGGCGCAGATTCGCGCCCAATCCGGTGCGGAGCTGCAGTCCGTGGCAAAGGAGCGCGATGAGCTCCGCAACCAAGTCACATCGTTCCAAAAGCAGATCGAAGACCTGACCATCGGTGCGGCCTTTAGCAACTCCTCTTTCATCCGTGAGGAGCTTGTCCAGGCCATGAATCCCGAGCGTAGCCGCCGCCTGTATGGCGACCACTTCGACATCGTGGATGGCAAGGTTGTTGGTTACGACAAGCCGCGTGGCCAAGAGGGTCGAGCCCCTCTGGTCGATAAGGACGGCCAACCCGTCTCGTTCGATGAGGCGTTCAAGCGTGTTTTGTCCGCTCAGAGCGACTATGAAAGCCTGATCCGCTCCAACGTTAAGTCTGGCGCCGGTTCTGGTACTCGCACCGACAAGGCTGCTGATCCCACCAAGGCTATCGGCCAGGGTGTCAGCCGCATTGAGGCTGCTCTGAATAAGCAAAGCGCCAAGTAACGCTTTTTATCGGCGAGGCATGATCAGTAAATGTTTACTGTTGCTCACTCGTAAGGAGAAATGAAACATGCCATTGCTGCGTGAAGAGGCCGCGAAGCTGTCCCAAGAAGACATGCTGCGCGGCGTGATTGAAGAGTTCATCAACAAGGATGACCTGTTCGGCATTCTGCCGTTCGCCCCTACCACCGGTAAGGCGCTTGTTTACCATCGCGAGAAAACTCTGGCGACCGGTGACTGGCTTGATCCGAACGATGAAGTGAAGGAAGGCGCGTCCACCTTCGACGAAGTGACCACCCAGCTCCGCATTCTGATCGGCGACGTCGATGTGGATAAATTCCTGGATGGCACCATGTCCAATGTGAACAGCCAGAAGGCCATCCAGATCGCGTCCAAGCTGAAGGGTATGCGGACTCAGTTCCAAGATGCCCTGATCAACGGCACCCAGGCCAAGAAGCAATTCGACGGCCTGAACGCTCTGGTGAACGCCAATCAGATCATCGATGCGAAGGGCTACGACATGGGCTTCTCCATGTTCGACGAGCTGACCGATGCTGTGAAGCTGGGCGCTGACTGCCTGATGATGCGCTCCGAGCACGTTCGTGCCTACAAGGCCATGCTGCGCCTGATGGGCGGCAACAACGGCGGCATGATCCAGCTGCCGAACTTCGATCGCCCGATCCTGGCCCACGACGGTGTGCCGATTCTGGTGAACGACTTCATCCAGAAGAAGGACGGCAAGGCCGACATCTTCGCCTTCCACCTGGATGAGAACAGCGGTCTGCACGGCCTGTTCGCGTCGAACCATCCGGCCGGCTTCGCCATCGAAGATCTGGGCACCGTCCAGAACAAAGATGCGACCCGTACCCGTATCAAGATGTACGTGGGCATGGCGCTGAAGGCTACTCACGCACTGGCCAAACTGTCCAACGTCAAGCTGCCTGGCGCTGCTCCGGCGACTGGCGGTTGATAGTGACAAACAGGGGGCTTCGGCCCCCTGAGCCATGCAGGAGATTCACCATGAAGACCCATTTCAAAGTCAAGCTGACCGGCCCCTACGCTGGGTTCTCTGGCCTGTTGTTCGGTCGGTTTGCATTCGAAAACGGCGTTTCTGTTACCAAGCTCCACTTCCTCGAGGCTCAGCTGCTCGCTTCGGAGGCCCGCGGCCTTTCGATGCTCGATGAAAGCGGCAAAGAAGAGGGCCCTGTCTACCCGGGTGCCATGCCTCTTGCAGAGTTGGAGCCAGGAGAGATGGTCGTGACGCTGCGTGACGAGACCGAGAGCGCAGATCGGATCGAAGTGACCGTTGTGACCGCTATCGGCGAAGAACAGCGGGAGGTGATCGACCTCACTGACATTCCCGATCGAGCTGGCCTTGAGGCTATCGCAGACAAAGAGGGCATGTCCGGCCTCCGAGTCATTGCGGATCGCCTTGGTGTCCGCGCCAAGAGCATTCCGGTGCTGATCGACAAGATCCTTGAGAAGCGAGGCTGATCGCATGTTCAAGACGATTCAGGCAAATACCGAGCTGACGCTGACTATTCCGTTCGAGATCGACGGCGAGCCCGTTGCTGACGTCCATTCTGTCGAGTGGAGTGTCTTCAATGAGTTTGGTCAGGCGTCGGAAACAGGCATGGCTGCACCGGAGGCGGGCGCCAATTCCATCTCCGTGGTTATCCCTGCAAAGGCGAACGTTGCTGAGCGCGGGCGCCCATACACCACGTATGAGTTGGCCTACACCCTCGTCACCAAGTCAGGTCGTCTCGAATCAAGTCTCGTATTTCAGGTTGAGAGCGCTGATGCGTTTGTCGAGCCGAACAATACCCTCGTCTCGCCGCTTCGTGCGTTGTCGATTCTGCGAGAGATCCCCAACCTCGCCAGCTTTGCAGCCGCGACCAGAGAGGATCAGAAGGTGGCCCTGCTTTGCGCTCACAACGCCATTGCTTCCTTGCCTCTGAACCCCAAGGCGTTCCCATTTGTAAGAGAGAACGAGCCATTCACATCGATCTCCCAACTGACCAAGGAAATGTGGGAGCAGCTCGATCGGCGAGTTGTTTCGGACTTCCAGGCCGCTCAGGTGATCGAGGCGAACAATCTCTTGGGCACCACCGAGTTCAAGACCTTGCGAGAAGCAGGAGTGCTCTCTTACACGGTCGGAGAGGTTAAGCAGTTCCTCAGTTCCAATCGCCCGCTTGAGCTTGGCCTGTGTCGGGACGCGATGCGCCGTATCGGGCGTTATCTGGATACCGTCAGGAGACTCGGTCGTGCTTGACCAGAAGGCTGCTGCCCAGCTCGTTATCCAACCGGTCGTGTCTGCTTGCCACGAGATCGTCGGCATGGTCTCAAGCGAGATGAGCAACGGCTCTTCTCTCTCAAAGGCCGCGATTTCCAGGCTGCAGGTTCGCATCGTTCCGGTGGCGTCCAGGGCGGCCAGAGACTTCGCAGAATTGCTCGATAACCAGCTGCAGAGCGTAATCAAGTCTGAGAGTCATCGAGCAGAGCGAGAGCTGTCTGTGGCGCAGTCAGAATCGATGCTAGAGCGCTCCCCGTCTGTCTCTGCGATGCAAGAGAGAGTCGAAGCTGAGTTGAGAGCTTATGGTGTCGAGGGCGTCAGGATCCTGAACGCTATGAGCTCCCAGGCGATGGTAAACGCATCAGCAGGGCACCGAGCTCAAGCAGCGATGTCTCTGGCCAGAACCAGCGTAAACGGCCGGTTCTCGCGCTGGGCGAGCGGCAAGGTTGGGAATGGCCACTCTATCGTGCATCGTCTTTACCTCTGCACTGCAGAGTTGCTGATGATGGCAGGCGTGTCGGCTTATCTGGCCAAGGCCTCCAGTCTTGGCGTGATCCGCTTTCGGATCGATAACCCGGGCAAGCACGGCGATGGAGAGTCCTTCTCCCCTTCTTCTGTCCCGTATCGATACCTGCACCCGCAAAGCGGGGCGAAAGTGATTGCGGTGAGGTGAGCATGTTCATCCCAGTCAGAAAAGACGGCCTCCTGTTCAAGAGGGCCGGACAGAACGCATATAACGAACCCGTTTACAGCGCCAAGGGCGTGAAGTTCGGATGGGGCCCTATCTATATGCGCCAGGCCCTCGAGCGGACGGAGGTCCGAGCCGACAAGTCTGCGTCAAAGAGCAGGGCGGAAACCGACACTATCGATTACCGGATGGTCATCGAAAAGTCGGTGACTCCCCAGCGGGGCGACCTGATCACCCTGAGCACTGGCGAGCGCATGAAGGTCGTCCTGGTTCACCGCAGAGTGGACATCATGGGCAGACTCCACCACTGGGAGGTGGACTGCGTTGCAGAGTAACAGCCGATCGCTTCTGCAGGTTCGCAGAGACATCGCCAGGGTAAAGGTAAACCTGAAGAACACGGCGGAGCGGTCCAGCCATGCCGCGCTTCGTGTCCTTCGTTCTGAATCCCGCAAGATCGCGCAACTGGCGGCAATGTATGCGCCGTTCAAGACCGGCCTTTTGGACGGATCTACAGGGGCAACGCCGTCATTCGAGATCATTGAACGGGCCGGCGCCCGCGGCCGGAAGGAGATAGCAGTCGAACTCAACTTGCGGAAATGGAAGCTGGTCGGCACCCGTCGGGTGTCGCTGGCAAGGTATGCGGAGGTCATCCACTCCGGCATCACCAGGAACGGAAGCCAATGGAAGCTCGGAAAGAAGTCGATCGAGAAGGCGGTAAGGCTTGGCCTGTCGCCAAACCCGACGACAAGCGGCAAGTATGTCGGTCGCTTGTTCCTTTCTCGCGCTGCAAACCAGAGGCGAGGGGCTATCGAGTTCCACCTGAAGAGGGCAATTAGAGAGGCGCTTACCTGATGGATGTACTCACCGCACTTGCTGGTTACTTGGAGCAAAAGGACGTGGGCAAAGTTGGGGACTCCATCTTTGTCAGCGAAATGCCAAGCGGAAAGAAGGGCGTTCTGCTCTTCACCACTGGCGAGGGGTTGATGCGTCACACCGACATTAGCCGCTACTTCCGAGGAACGGTGTTTGTCGCCGCTCGGAGCTCCAGTTATCTCGATGCCGGCGAGTTGGCCAAAAAGGTCTTCGATGTCATGGATTTCGAAGGGTTGGAGCTTGAAGGCATGAGAGTGCTCGTCTGCCAGCCGGAGGCGCTTCCTATGCCGTTCGGCAGGGACGAGAGTGGTTTTACCGAGTGGCTGTCGAGCTACGAATTGGCATTAACCATAGATTGAGGAGGATTCAATGCCAGATACCAAAAACATTCGCCTTGGCACTTGCAAGGTGTTTTACGACAACGTGGATCTCGGCCTGACCATCGGCGGCGTGGAGATGGAGGTCACTACCTCTACCCACGAGACCAAGGTTGACCAGTTCGGCGACTCCGTCGTTGAAGAGATCATCACCGGTCGCAACGTCAAAGTCACCGTCCCCATGGCGGAGACCAACCTGGACAACATGGTTCGCATCATGCCAGGTGCCAAGCTTGTGACTGACAAAACTGTGCCGACCAAGAAGCGAGTCGATGTGACCGTTCCTTCCGGCATGAGCCTGTACTCAGCCGCAAAAGAGCTGCGCCTGCACCCTGTCGCACTGCCTGACACCGATAAGTCAGAAGATGTGATCATCAAGCGAGCCGGCACCTCTGGCGCTCTGAAGTTCGCCTACAAGAACGATCAGGAGCGCATCTACAACGTTGAGTTCAAGGGATACCCAGATCCCGAAACTCGCTTGCTGGTGAGCTTCGGCGACCCGGATGCGAGCGCGAAATAGTTCGCCAACAATGATCAGTAAACATTGACTGATATGTGATAGTATGGCCCTGTTTTGTTACAGGGCCTTTTTATAGGAGATGCCATGAAGCTACTGAACCTGGATGACCTGATCCCGACCGAGCGCTTTGTTCGAATCAAGGGTGTTGATTACTCCATTGCCGAACAGTCTCTCGGCAACCTGATCGATGCGATCAAGCGTGAAAAGAACGTTGACCGTCAAGATCAGGCCGCCTTCTTCGAGCACATGCTGGACTCAGCCGCTGCGCTGATCCCGGATGCCCCTCGGGAGATTGTTCGCACCCTCAGCCCCCGCCAGCTGACCGCTGTTGTTGAGTTCGCGTCCGCACGGGACGAGATGCTGCCGGACGCTGACGAGGCTGCTCAGGCCTCCGAAGAGGGAAAGTAACTCCCCGCGAACTGGAGGGGGTCGATTTCCCCTTTTTGTTCTCTCGTTTTTGTCATTTTTACTCGCTAACCCCCGACTACGTGCTGGCCATGCCGGCACGGATGTTCTTCACGATGGAGCGTCAGATCGTTCGGATCATGGCGGAGGGGGACTTGAGAGCCCTGGCAGTCGGCGCCTCGTCAGTGAGCGGGGAGACGGCTCAGAGAGTTCATCAGGTGCTTATCGCTGAACAAGGAGAAGTGTACGTCCTAGCTCGTTCCTCGCTGGTCGCAGCAGAGGAAGGGGCTATCGACAAGCTCAAGGCTTTGTTTTAGCGGAGGACTGATGTCTGTAGCCGGAGATGTAAGGGTCGGCCTCGTTCTTGAAGGGGCCGACGAGTTCAAGGTTCAGGTGGTTCGCGCCGCGGACTCCCTGGACCGCATTGCCAACAAGATGGATGACTATGCTCGCTCGACCGAGAAGGCCAGACGAGCAAACTCCATTGTTTCCACCAGTATTCGGGAAATGGCTCTCAACATGGAGCTGGCCCGACTCACCATTGCCAACCTGTCCGCTGGGTTGACCGCCCTGCCCCGAGCTCTGCTCGAACAGGCCTCCTTTTTCGACAAGACAACCCTGCTCCTAGCTGGCCTTAACGTAGAGACCGCCACTTTTGCCGAGGCGCAAAAACAGGCTGCGGTCGAAGTTAAGAACCTGATGAGCGCCGCCGCGTCATCGCCGTACAAGATGAACGCCTTGGTTGACGCCTACACCAAGCTAAAGGCCGCAGATCTGGCCAGCCCCGACGGCTTCCTTGCCGGCCTGATGAACACCGCGGGTAAATTCGGTAAGAGCTCGGAAGAACTGAAGCGGGCCTCCGTTGCCATCCAGCAGATGGCCGGTAAGGGCGTCATCTCGATGGAAGAGCTGCGCCAACAATTCGGCGAAGCGGTCCCCGATGCGATGGGCATGATGGCCCGTGCTGCCAGTGTGTCTATGGGCGATCTGGTCAAGCAGGTCTCCACGGGCACCGTAGAGGCCAAGCAGGCGCTTGAGCTGCTTTCCCGAGAGATGTACCTGTCATCAGCTGGCGCTGCAGTAGAGATGACAAAAACATGGGACGGCGCCCTTAACCGGATTTCCACCTCCCTGACGGAGCTGGCGGTGATCACTGGAGATACCGGCTTCTATGACAACGCCGTTGGCTTGGCCAATGCGTTCAACTCTTTCCTCAAATCCGACGAGGTGGTTGCTGACGCAAACCGGCTTGGCCTGGTGCTTACCGACCTGTCGAACATGATGGCCGCTGTCGCGGCGTTCATCTATGACCACGCGAAAGAGCTGACGATGATCATCGGCGCCATGTTTGGCGCATCCTGGGCAAACAAGATCATCTCCGGGGTCGGCGCACTCACTGAGGCCTACAAGGCCGAGTCGGCTAAGTGGCCTGAATCCACAAGGGTGGTGCAGAACCAAATGCTGGAGCTCCAGCGCGATTTCCAGCGCCGCGGTCTTGCTCTGGAAGCCGACTACCTTGCATCACGCTCAGCAGCACAAGACCGGGCAATCCTGAACGCCATGGACGCGAACAAGCGTCAGTACGACCTCGATCGTGCCGCACTGCAGGAGCGACTCCAGACCTTGCAAGCCGGCCAGTCTCGACTGTCCGCGATGACCAACTCCGTGGCCAACATGTTCGGGGGGTGGACGAACGTGATCGTCGCGGCCATCGGTGTGGCGCTCTACGCCCTTGATGAGTTCTACCTGAAGCAGCGCCGCATTGCCGATCAGGTTATCGAAACCGGTGGTCTCGTCGCCTCATTTGAAGATCTGCAGTACGCCAGCAAGCAGATGGCAGAGGACAAGACACGGCTTCAGGAGCGCAAGCAAGGGCTCGAGGAGTCGAGACAGGCCGTCTCCGCTCTGACAGAGGCTTACAAGCTGACAAATGAGCAGGTTCGGATCCTGAACAGCGGCACAAGTGCTGAAAAAATGGGTCTGGCTCAAAAGCTGGGGCTGAACTCCGTACAGTCCGGCAAGCTCTTCAGCACCTTTGACGATGTGAAGCGAGCGGACTCCGAGATCAAGGCGATGGAGAGCCGGATCAAGAGAGCAAACGAGGCCATCTCTTCCGCCAAGGAGCATGTCAGCGAGACCTTCCGCAACCAGGGATCTGGTGTTGTTGCGAACATCATGGCCGCCCCGCTCCGCCAGGTATCGATGGAGTATGAGAAGGCGGCGAAGAAGGCAGAAGCGGCGGCGAAGCAGGAGTCGGCGAAGTACAAGGACGATGCAAAAGCGGCAAATGATGCCTATCAGAAGGTGCTGACCGAGAAGTTGGCCCCGGCTCGCCAGAAGGCAATCGCCTCGATGAATAGCATCTTCGAGGGTGAGTCGAAGGCCATCGCTGCTCAGATGGAAAAGCTCAAGTCAGAGAAGCCGGCTGATGGCAGTAACGAGAGCCTTGTCCTTGAGAGAGACAAGCAGCTTGCCATTCTGGAAGGCCGCCTTGAGCGCGTGAACAAGGACTGGGACACCTTCAAAGAGGCCATTTCGGTCTCCCATGAGGGGCTGGACAGGCTTGCAAGCCAGATGGCCAAGACAGGTAAGATCGACCCGTCGGTCTCCTACATGCAGTCATCCAAGATCTTCACTGCTGGCAAGCAGGAAGAGATCAAGATGCAGAAGGTAGCCCTCGGATTGCTGGACGAGCAGGCAGTCAAAGGCAAGGAGCTGGCCAAGCTAGAGGCTGCTATCGCGGCCGGCAAGTACAAGTCCCTGAAGAGCGCGACCATCGAGCAGATGAAGATCGACGCCATGGCGAGGGACATGGCCAACACCGAGTTTCAGGAGATCAAGGAAAGGGCTCGCTTGCGCCGGACAACGGTCGATCGCTTGGATGACCTGTCCATCTCTATCTCGAAGAAGATGGGCTCTGCAAAGGGGCGTAGCGACAACCCCCTTCTGGAATGGCAGCGAGCTGCTGAGCAGACCAACGAAGCGATCAAGGAGATCGAGGCGAACCTCAAAAAGGCCTCCGGCGTCCTGCCGGATGACGCGGCAAAGATCGCCGAGATCATGCAAAAGCAGCGTATGGCTGATCAGTACAACATCGCCGCCAAGATGAACGAGTCAATCCGTGAGACCAACGAGGCGATGATGCCGAACATGGCGAGAACAAGAGCGGAATTTGACCGGCAGATCGCCCAGCTGGATGAGCTGCTCGACCTCGAGATGGCAAGACTCAATGCTGCCAAGGCCAGGGGCACCGCCAGCAAAGAAGAGGCTGACCTGATCCAGAAGAACATCGACCTCATCAAGAAGCAGCGTGAGCTGACCGAGCAGCAGAAATCGCAGCAGACAACCATCTATGGCGTATGGAAGCGAAGCCTCGAGGACATGAAGGACGGTATCAACGAGAAGCTCGGGGCGACATTCGAGGGAGTGTTTGACGCATTCGCAGCCGGCATTGTGGAGGGCAAGGACAGCTTCAAAGACATGATGGACTCGCTCACCAAAGACTTGGAAAAGTTCCTGGTCAAGATGGCGATGATGCAGATGTTCGAGTCCACCCTCGGCGGCTTCTTCGGCGGCGGCGGTGGCGGTAAGGGAGGCAAGGGCGGTGGAATTTTTAGCTTCGCCAATGGCGGGATCATGTCTGAGCTCGGCAGCGTCCCCCTGCGCAAGTACGCAAAAGGGGGTGTAGCAACCAGCCCGCAGCTGGCTCTGTTTGGCGAAGGCTCCATGAACGAGGCTTACGTCCCCCTGCCTGACGGCAGAACCATCCCAGTGACGATGACGGGGCCGCAGGCTGGTGCCGCACCCACCGTCCATTTCAACCTGATCAACCAGAGCGGCATGCCTGTCGAGGCCGAGAACAGAGGGCAGAAGTTCGACGGCGAGAAGTACATCATCGATGTCGTGCTGAACGCCATGTCTCGCCCGGGCAGGCTCAGAACAGCAATGCAAGGAGTTAAGTGATGCCTGTTTCATCCATCTTCCCACCAGAGGGGGTCCGAGAGGACTCCCGCTTCTTCAAGAAGAGCCTTAAGGACAATACCGTCGAGAACAAGACTGAGGGCGGGTACGCCTACACTCGCCCCCGAAGCGCCAGACCTCCAAGAAGGGTGTTCAAAACGGGCTTCTCCAACCTCGACCCTGCCCAGGAGAACTCCTTGATGCGCTTCCTCTCCGAAGTCGGCCGGCACACGATTTTTACCTATCGGGTCCCGACATCGGGCGAAATGGTTTCAGTCAGGCTGACCGGATCCCTCCCCTCATCGAATTACGTTGGCGTTGGCGGAACACATCGTTACGACATTACTGACGTGGAAATGACAGAGGTGTAAAATCAGTCAATATTTACTTATGGGGGCGCAATGAACAACCTGAGTATCGCAAGTGTCCTTGAGAAGAACCGGATCAGCTCTGAAAACGCCATGACGATGGCCCTGGACATCGAGCTGGTCGATCCGGTGTCTGGAAACTACGTGATGACGCTTCGAATCGCCAACTACGACACCGATTTGACCATCGACGGCAATCTTTACACCAAGATCGGGTTCGACCTGTCCCTGCAGGACGACACGAATGAGCTCCAGAACGTCAACCTGACCATCCAGGATCAGGTCGGCCTGATCCGCCCCTATCTGCAGACTTACAGAGGGGCGGTTGGCAGTCGAGTCACCATGATGATCGTCACCGTTGACCCGACAGATAAAACAACCCTGATCGACTTCTCTGAGATGTTCGAGATCGTCAGCAGTTCGTCCCCTGACTACGCCGTCAGCATCGAGCTGGGTGCAGAGAACCCCCTGATGAGGATGTTTCCTGGAAGAACGCAGATGCGCGACAGATGCAGCTTCCGGTACAAGTCCGCCTGTTGCGGGTATACCGGAGCACTTCCATCTTGCGACCTGACGCTTACTGGCGATAACGGGTGCCGAGCTCATCAGAACGAAAGCCGATTCGGCGGGGCTCCTTCTATCACGGTCGCGGTGCTGTCGTGATCTCTTGTGGAGACCTGATCGGCGTCCCCTTCAGGTATGGCGGCCGAGACCCTGGAGAGGCCCTCGACTGCTATGGATTGTTGATGGAGCTCTATCGCCGCGCTTACCAGATAGAGCTCCCCGATTACACCTCTCCGACAAGCGCGGCCGAGATCTCCGCGCTTATGCGTGGCCAACTTCATCTCTGGCAACCGGTAGACGATGTCGAGCCGGGGGTCGTTTTGTTTATGCGCCTTGGGCGCTTTACTCACGTCGCCATGTACCTCGGCGACGATGAGTTTATTCATACCAGCGAAATTACGGGTGGGGTCTGCAGAGAGCGCCTTTCGAATTGGATCAATCGCATCGAGGGGCTGTATCGCTATGCCGCACAATACTCCACAGACCATTCGGTTTGTGATCATCAGGAACCCGCTCGTCCCTGATGTAAAACACATTGAAGAGCGAGTGCTGAGCCCCGGCAAGCCGCTTTCCGAATACATCGGAGAGCTGTCCGGGGTTTACGCATTTTCCGTGAACGGGCGAGTCGTTCCCCAGAGCGACCTATGCCTCGAAATCCCCCAAGCCGGTGATGTCATCGCTATCGCCCCCGTTCCGATGGGTGGTGGGGGCGGTGGCGGCAAGAGCATCGTGCGACTGGTCGCCGTTGTTGCGCTTACCTATTTCACCATGGGCACTGGCGCCTATACGCTCGGCGGACTGACAGGTCTTACCGCTGGTTCGGCTGGTATGGTGGCAGCGAGTGCGGCCGTAATGATCGGCGGCACCATGATGATCAACGCGCTGCTTCCGTACTCGAAAATGAATGCGCGTGGCGCACGAGACAGCGGTAGCGACTCTCGGACATACGGCGTCGATGGCGCCAAAAACACATCGGAAGAGGGACTCCCAATTCCGGTCGTGTACGGCCGGCACCGTCAGGCCGGTAACATCATTGGCAATTACACAACGCTGTCTGGCCAGACCCAGTATCTTCACCTGCTGATTAACGCTGGCGAGGGCGTCACTGCCGGCATTGCCCCTGGCAGTATCCAGCTGAACGATCAGCCTATCGACTCCCTCACCGACGTGGAGTACCGCTTCTTCCACGGCAACGACGGCCAGGAGACGACCGGCGTGTTTGATCGGCAAATCACCCCTAATCAGGTGACGATCAACCGCGAGATGAAGAAGTCCAATGTTTGGACGGAGTTCACCACTAGCGTCAACAAAGAGGTTGAAGGCGTCCGCCTGGACTTTCTCGCCAGCCTGTACCGGATGGACGACAGCGGGAATGAGCAGCCTCACAGCGTTGACGTCATCGCCGAGATCAAGCCTTTTGGAGCACCGGACACCGAGTTTCGCCCTCTAACTACTGGCGTTTCCCGCGCTCACTCTGCGCGTGGCTGGCAAATCGACATGGCTGGCGCTCGACTCATCAACGGCGAGATCAAAGAGGTCAAGAAGGGCTCCCAGTTCATCGATAAGACCCGGCCCAACATCTTCGACAAGGCCTCCGGTCTATACCGTAACCACTACGTCAAATCGGGTACCAAATTCGTACTGGTAGGTGAAGCGGTAACGCCGAACGGCGCCAAGAACACCACCTACTACGGCCGGCCATACGGTCACAGCCGCCCAGAGAACACCGTCGCCCCTAGAGAGCTGCCAAGCGCCTCTGGGTTGACCGAGTACGATTACGGCGAGCTGGTAAGCAACGGCAAGGTCATCGGCACCTATCACAAGTTCCATGCCGCCAACATCATGGTCAGTGGCTACAACGCCGACTCAGTCACTACCTACACCCAAAACGACGCCACGCTGCGCCTCACCGGTCGCGACGCGAGTGCCACTATGCGCTTCTCTTTCGAGTCTCCAAGGCTGCCGGAAGGGCGCTATGTTGTGCGGGCTCGAAGAACCACTGATGACTCGACTGACGAGAAGATCGGCGACACCGTGGTGCTCAATGAGGTGTCCGAGATCGTCTATTCGGACATCGCCTATAACCACACCGCGCTGCTGTATGTGAAGGTCAAGATCAGCGACCAGATCAGCTCTATCCCGAAAGTCACCTTCGAGAACCTTGGCCGTGTGATTCGTGTGTGGGATGAGACACAGCGGAAGTGGGTGGCCAGTGCCGATTCTGGTTACTTCAAATTCCCGATCAGCAGCAAAGAGGCCGCTGACTTCCCGCCTCTCACGGCAGAGCAGCACAAGGAGACGTTGAAGCGACTGGGCACCATCACACCCAACGTCCGCGCTCTCTCAATGCCCGCTCACATGCTGCCAAAGGCATCTGCCGGCAAGTACGTTGGCGGCGTCTACGACCATGACAACCCGGCTTGGATCGCCTGGGACATGTTCACCGACACCCGATTCGGCGGAGGCATCGACCCCAGTCGCCTCGACTTCTGGGCGTTTAAGAAGTGGGCCGACTACTGCCGAGCCAAGGGCTTGCACTTCCGAGCCATTATCGACGGTAAGGAGACGCTGTGGGACGCCCTGGCATCGGTATTCCGAGTCGGCCGCGCCGTGCCCGTTCGGACCGGCACCAGATACACCGTCTCTATCGAGATGCCGAAGGAAAAAGTCATGTCCTTTGGCGTGGACAACATCGTTGAAGGGTCCTTCTCTATCAACTGGATGGGGGTGAATGACCGAGCCAACGAGATCGAGCTCACCTATTACGATGAGGAGTACGACTACAAGCAGCGCGTCATCAAGGTATACGACAAGCAGGCTGCAGCGAGAGGGGCTAAGCCGGTCTCGACATCGACCAAGCTGGTTGGCGTAGTCACCAACGAGCAGGCGGTTCGTGAGGCCAACTTTATGTTGAACACGAACAAGCTGGTCGAGACAGTGACTTTTACCGCACCGGTAGAGGCGCTCGCTTGCACGATCGGCAGCGTCATCGAGGTTCAGCACAACATGATGACCTGGGGCGAAGCCGGTAAGTTGGCTGGCGTCAGCAAGGTCGCGGCTGGCGTGTACGACCTCGTCCTTGACCACGAGATCAGCTTCGAGAAGGGCAAGGCGTGGAAGATCAACCTTCAGACCAGCGTTGTTGATCGAGGCTCGTTCAAGGTTGAATCAGTCCTCGGCGGCTACGTGATCCTGACCGGCTTTGACCCGGACAAGGTTGGCCGCGTCTCAAGGGCCAAGGTCGCCAACGTCGAGACCCCCGTTTTCGACACCTTCGTCGATTCGAACGGCAAGAAAGGGATCGTGGTTCGCGACTTTGACGCATTTGCCGCTGGCGCATCGGTAAGGCTTTTCGATACCGATGTCATCGTCTCCGCCGCTGTTACGCCGCCTGTTTACGGATCACCGGTAGACCGAGTTCGCGTGTCCGGCCTGACCGTTGAGCCTCAGAAGTTCGATCACTTCATGGTTGGCTTCCCTGAGTTCCAGGCTCGGCTCTTCACCGTTCGCAGCATTGGTCTGACCGGCGATGACATGACTCGCCAAATCACCGCGCTGGAATATGACGAGCGCGTGTTTGATGACAGCGACACGGACTTCATCGTCACCGATAACGCCTACGAGCGGGCTCTGACAGCTGTTGAGAACGTGGAGATCACCGAGAGCGCGGTGTTCGATGGCGCAGGGATGAGTGTGCGGGCGACCATCACCTGGACTCATCCATCGACCAACTACAAAAACGCAGAGGTGTCAGTCACCGTCAACAACGGCCAGATCCAGCGACTTGGCCGCCAGACCACTCACGCATCTGTCTTGGTTAAGCCGGGCGACCGCATCGATGTAACCATCATCCCCTATGCGATCAGCGGCAAGGCTGGCGCAGTGCTCAAGACGGGAGTTGTGCTCACCGGTATCCCGCAAAACTCCAACGATATGCCCGTCACCGGAGGCGCGGTCGCCGCAACGAACGGCGGGCTGGTGCTGTCCGGCCTCCAGTTTGACCCCTACAGAGTCAAGCAGGTTGAGATCTGGGCTATCCGTCAGGGCACGGTAATTGGCGCAGGCTACGGCCAGGGTATCGTCGGCGACAAGACAAAGATCGAGGACTTGAAGGACCCCTCTGTCGTCACGGCGGAAGGCATTGAGCTGTTCGGCAAGCAGATCGGCTATGCCGATCAGTTCGGCCGGTTCAGCCACATCATCACTGACCGCAATGATGAAAAGGTTCGGTTCTTCTATTGGGCCAGAACGATCGACATGGTTGATGCCAAGGGCCCAATGGGGTTCGTCGGCAGTGGCAGAGCTATTCGCTCCGCAGCCTTCAACGATGTTTCTGTCTACACCTATGCCGTCAAGGCGCCGGCCAGGCCGACTGGCGGCAGCTATGACTCCCCTCGCCCTGTGGAGTCGATCTGGAAGCCGACCCCTGACAGAACCGGAGTCACCAACAAAGACGCCGCGCTGTTCATCTCTTCTCGCCGCTTCTGCAGCGTAGATGAGCTCAGCGACACTTCATGGTCCATGCCGGCCGCCATCTACGACCCGAAAGAGGCGGAGGCGGTTGAGCCGTCCATCAAGCCGACCGGTGTCAATGTGACCGCGGCTTTTGGCGCAATCCGCGTCTCCTGGGACAAGCCGGTCTATGAAGGGCATGGCAAGACTCAGGTGTTCGTCCAGCGAGTCCTTGTGAACGCCTCCGGCGCCCCCTTGTCAGCTGCCAAGCTCGATATGAATACGATGCTCGCCGCCGAGGAAACCTCCACGATGGTCAGCATCGCAGCGGCCGCAGGCTACGGGTACTACGTCTGGGTTCGCCACATCAACAAGGCTGGTATTGAGGGGCCGGTCCATACGGACGGCGGCGCTTTCGTTCTTGTGCGCCTGACCCCGGAGGAGATGAGCAAGCTGCTGGACAAGCAGATCAAGTTCGACTTCCTCGATACCGATGTCGCCGACACCCTGAAAAAGGCCGGTGAGGACGCAAAGAAGGCGTTCGACTCTCTTACCACCATCGACAAGAAGGCATCGGAGTCTCTGGCGCTTTCCCAAACCACGGCAGAGGTTGGCCTGCGCCTGTTGATGCAGCAAGAGACCAACGAGACCGAGCGCCGGATCGAGTGGTACGGCCCGGATGGCGTGAGAGGGATGGTCGATAAGCTGCGAGAGAACGTGCTCGGCAAGGGCGGCGCGATCGAGAAGGTCGAGCAGATGATCGGCGTTGTCCAGGGCGGTGCTGCTTCAGGCTTGAAAGAACTGAGCGAATCAGTCGCCTCTCTCGACTCCAGCATGGCCAACAAGGTCAGTGAGATCTACGCCAAGTTCCGCGATGTCGATGTCTCCTCCATGGCGAACATCAACGAGGTGAAGACCTCTATCGCTGACGCGAAAAAGGCGCTTTCTGACCTGACAACGACCGTTGCCGCGAACAAGAAGCTCGCCTCTGATCAGCTGACCTCTGAGGTCAACGCTCGCAAGCAGGCCATCACAGACGAGTCAGGCGCCCGGGCTGCCGACATCAACGGGGTGAAAGCCTCTCTGGACACGGTCGGCCAAAAGGTTGCCGCAGAGACCCTGGAGCGCTCGAACGCCATCACGACCCTCAACAAGTCGCTGGCCACCCTTGAGACAAAGCTAAGCGCCACAATCTCCACCCTGGACAAGGCTGTATCGACCGAGATCGCCGAGAGAAAGGCGTCGGTTGCCGACGTCAGCAAGGCTCTGTCAGAAACCGAAAGCCGTCTATCTGGGGCGGTATCTGGCGTGGATGGAAAGGTCGAAACCGAGATCACAGAGCGAAAATCGGCCGTTACTGCCCTGAACACCTCCATCACGGAGATGAACAGCAGGCTCACCGGCTCGCTCAACACGCTGACAGGCAAGATCAACACCGAGATCTCGGAGCGGAAGGCGGCAACCACGGCTACCGACAAGGCTTTGGCGGAGCAATCTACCGCTTTGCAGACAAAGATCGACGGCGTTGATGCAAAGGTCGCGACCGAAGTCTCCGACCGGAAAACCGCTGTCTCGACTGTGGCCAGCTCTGTCACGGCTCTGGATACCAAGCTGTCCGGGTCCATCTCCAGCGTGGACAAGAAGGTCGCTACCGAGATTGCCGACCGGAAGACCGCTGTTACAGGTGTCAACGAGTCCATCGCTGCGCTGGATAGCAAGCTGTCCGGCTCAATCACTGGGGTGGACAAGAAAGTCACTACAGAGATTGCAGATCGAAAGACGGCCATCACTAGCGTCAACGAGTCAATTGCCGCGATAGACACCAAGCTGTCAGGCGCCGTTGACGGTGTCAGCGGTAAGCTCAACGCCGAGATTGCAGAGCGGAAAGCGGCCGATGTCACCCTGACCAACTCAGTTACCGCTGTTGAGACTCGCCTTAGCGGCAGCATCGACTCGGTAGACAAGAAGGTCACGACAGAGATTTCCGACCGGAAGTCGGCCATCACCTCTGTCAACTCTGCGCTGACCAGCCTTGAGTCAACCCTGAAGTCGCTGATCTCCACAGAGGCCGGCAAGATCGCCACCGAGATCAGCGACCGCAAGGCCGCAATCGCCACCGAGCAGAAGGCGAGAGCTGACCTGCAGACCTCGCTCACATCCTCAATCAACGGTGTTTCTGCCAGCGTATCGACCCTCAGCTCGACCGTGGCCGGCATCGATGGCAAGTACAACTCCCAGTGGGGTGTAAAGACCAAGGTTGGCGATTTGCAGGGCGGCATTGGCTTCTTCAATGACGGTAAAGAGACCAGTTTCCTCATCGAGGCTGACAACCTGGGACTTATCTCCCGGGATGCCGCCGGCACCGTGCTTCGCACCTCGCCATTCAAGGTGGTAAACGGGAAGGCTTTCCTGTCCGATGCCTACATCGACAACGCCGTGATCGAAAATATCGTGGCGAAGAAGATCACGGCGGATTACATCAACGCCCTGAGCGTCGTGGCTCGCTCTATCGTGGCGGGCGCCTCACTCACCGCTCCGGTGATCAGCGGCGGCCGCATCTCGATTGGCTCGCGGTTTAGCGTTGATGAAGGCGGGAACATGGTCGCAAACAACGCGAACATCAACGGCATCTTCAACGCATCGACATTCCGAGGTGGCAATATCGAAGGTGCGGTTATTCGAGGCGGCGCGATCCGAGGCACAAACATCCAAGCCTCTCGGTTCGTGGTTGACGCCGGCCTCCAGGTGCTCTCGTGGGCCAACCAGGAGACATACGGAACAATGGACCTGCCAACTATCGTTGGGGTTCACGGCCAGAATGCTCCGTTCGTTTGTAACCTGGACGGGGTGGCCGCAGATGTCTCCTCAAAAGTCTCTTTGGGGTGGGATCAGTTCTACCGTGGCGGCACCTACAGGGCGAACCTTTCATACCCGATCGTGAGCTACAACCACTCTGACCGCTCAAGGGCGTTCCGCTACTCAAGGAAGCTCATCTCCCCGAAGGTGACGGTAAGAGTGTGGGCGGACGGCAGTCAAAGAGCTATCGACGCCAACATGGCGCTGACCTTCATCATGTACGCGGGCGGCACCGCTATTTGGTCTTGGCAAGCCCCTGCAGTGTCACAAGACGGATCTGACGGCCAGCGCCCGGGCGGCGGTATCTCTTGGGCAATGCCGAACGGGACATGCACCTGCTCCTTCTCGGCTTATGACCCGCCAAACCCTAACCATTACTCTTGGGTGCCCGGGTCGTTCGGGTTCTATGAGTTTGTCCTGCAATTCAACGATCTGCCCTACTGGTCGGATGGCACTCTCGATGTAGGCATCACCGTTCGAGATCTGCATGACAGGTTCAACGACGGCACCAACGAGTTGACCTTCCGAATCGAAGATACGGCTAACAACGCAACCCAACCCAACGGCCCTGGCCCGGGCTAAGGAGAAGAAATGGCGAAAATCGTAGAGGTGCCCTTGGCGGGCGCCTCAATCACTGGAGACGTGGCTGTGGTCAGCTTGGATGACTTTGTCGGCTCGACTGACATGGCTTACTCGATTGCCCTGTCAGTGAGAAAGGCTGGTAAAAGGGTCGCTCTGCTGACGGAGGTGGACATCTCATATCTGCTCGACTGGCAGGATGACCCGGATCCGGAAGTTCGGGTCTATGACAACGCGACCAGTGTTTACGACAACATGACCGTGATCGTCATCAATAGCGGCCCTATCACGAGGGAAATGCTGAATATCCCGTCCGCGCAGGCCGTCATCGGAGTAACAGCCGATAGCCTCAAGCTGACTCTTGATGCCTTCCGTATGGAGCAGAGCGACAGGATGTTGCTCGACGAGCTGGAGAAGCTGCTGCCGCCGGACTCGCAGGTCAGAAAGCTACGGGATGAACTACGCAGGAGGATCTACAAATGAAGCCAGTGGTTTTCTACTTTTCGGACGGTAACGACCGGGACTACCTCATCGCCTCCATTCGTTCGCTTCTTGAGAACGGAGAGGCAGGAGAGCCTGTCGTTTTCAGCTATGAACCTCTCGAGCTGCCAGTACCTCATCGCATGATCACCTTGCCTCCCCTGGAGCTCTGTGAGTTTCAGCTTGGCAAGTACCGTCGGGATGTGTGCATCTCTATGTGCATGAGGGTCGCCGCGATTGACTGGCTGGCTCAAGAAGGGGTTGAGAAGGCTATTTACCTGGATACCGACACCGTGGTTTTGCGACCACTCACCGAGATCGTCAGGTTTTTGGACGGCGGAGGAGTTTTCGGCGGTGTTCTCGATGTCGATGAGGAAGACACCGACCAAAGCTCTGGCTGGGCTGGCCGCGCAGCGCCGGTCGTTGACGTTAACCCCTATGTGAACAGCGGGGTGCTCGCGCTCAACGTTCTGGCCCTGTGCAAGAGCGGTCCGCTCACTCCCAAGCTGCAGATGTTCTTCGAGCATCATCGGCGGGCTGTTTACCCAGACCAAGACTTTCTCAACTTCATCGCGCACGACTTGGGGGTCATGAGTGTTCTGCCCAAGAAGTTCAATGCGATGATGAGTAGGCTGGCGACTATGGCTGACACTGTCACCTATGCGAGGAGGATCGATTTTATTCTCAACGAGGCGGTTGTCGCTCATTACGCATGGTTTAAACCCGCAATGCGGCAAAAGAAGTCGGCTCTTTTCTACCGGCTGATTCTGCCCTATCTGCCAGAGGGCGACCTGAAAAACAGCGTCCTGAAGAACCTGGATTTTCTCCACCCCCTAGCAAAATAGCGGCACACAAGATCAGCAAATGCTTACTGATCTTGCATGGTTTAAATATAATGCCTCCAATGTTGAATTGGAGGCTTTATGACCACACCGACCATTACTGAGCTATATGCCAAGATCGGCGACATGATGGCGAATTGGCAGCGGTTCCTTGACCAGCAAATGAACTGGCAAGCTGGGCCTTCAGCTGCGAATGACCTCGCCCCGCCGGATAACAACCCTGAGAAAAAAGGCTATCGAGTCATGACCGATGCTGCCGGCAACAAGCGGCAAATCATGACTCCGGCGCAGATGGAGAAAATCGTTTCTGACGCCGTACAGCAGATTACCGACCTGAAGCCTGCAGAACTCGCACCTCAAATGGCTGACGTTCGTCGCCAGCTGAATGAGGTTTCGGCCAAGATGACCTCTACCCGAGCCGAGCTGGTCGGGTTCAGAGACGCCGCCGCCTCGTCTCAGTCAGCTGCCGCCTCCTCTGCCTCCGCTGCAGATACCTCCAAAAAGAACGCCGCGACTAGCGAAGCCAACGCGCTGGCCAGCAAGAACGCTGCAGCTAGTAGCGCCTCTGACGCTCAAAAATGGGCATCCAACCCGGAGAACTCCGCCGTAACACCAGGAAAGTTCTCCTCGATGCACCATGCCATCAAGGCAGAGCAGTCAGCGTCCGTCTCATCGGCAAAATCCCAAGCCGCGACCGAATCTGCAGCGCTTGCATCGGTCAAAGCAGCTGACGCGAGTGCCGCCTCCGGCGTTGCTGCGGCTAAAGCCAGCGAGGCCTCGGTCTCTGCAAACATCTCTCAGACAAAGGCTGGAGAGGCTGCATCCAGCGCGAGCGTGGCTGTTGAGATGTCAAAGTCGGCAAAAGCCAGCTCTGACGCTGCATCTGCGAGCGCAGCCTCCGCCAAGAACAGCGAGACTACTGCGACCACGAGAGCGAATGCGGCATCCCAAAGCGCCACTACCGCTCAGAAGTGGGCCGCTAACCCAGTAGACACCGCTGTCTCTCCTGGGCAATTCTCCGCGTTGCACCACGCGACAAAGGCCGATGCCTCCGCTTCTGCGGCAGCTGCAAGCGCGGCGACCGCTACACAGAAAGCCGACGAAGCAGGCAACAGCGCCACGGTGGCTTCGGACAAGGCTACCCTGGCGACCACGAAAGCTACTGAAGCGGCGGCAAGCGCCAAGTCTGCACTGGACAACAAGAACGCGGCGGGCACCTCCGCTTCGTCTGCGAGCGCCTCTGCTACCACGGCTACCCAGAAGGCTGGCGAGGCTGGCCAATCGGCGTCTGCCGCCGCCAAGTCGGCTTCTGATTCGGCTGCCTCCGCTGCTGCCTCAAAGACACAGGCCGATGCCGCTGCTGCTTCAGCAAAAATCGCCCAAGATGCGGCCGCGGTTACAATCGGTGGTCTTGTTGAAGCTGGCGAAGTCAGCATGGCGTCAGGCGACTACCCTCCCCCGATCAAGAGCAAATCCGGCTCCAACGTCGCTTGCTTCTGGAAAGTCACCACGGCAGGGGTCTCTAAAGTCGGCGGGATCGACTATGAGGTCGGGGATACCCTCGTCTACTCCAGTGCGACAAACAGCTATTACAAGATCGACAGCACTGACGCTGTCGCCAGCGTGAACAACAAGAAAGGCGCAGTCGTTCTCACTGCTGCTGATGTTGAGGCGCGTCCTGACGACTGGGTGCCGTCGTGGAGTGAGATCACAGGGAAACCTGAGACGGCTACACGGTGGCCGACACCTGCTGAAGTCGGCGCTGCTGTCCGCATCCCGCTGAACCTATCTTCAAGCACCGCTGGACGACGTAGTTGTCGGCTACTGACCGTCGGACTGACTGACAACTCTGCGTCATTCATGGTCACAGCTCAAGGAGACTTCGGGCAGCGTGAGCGTGGGTGGTACTTCGTGTCCGTCGCCACTCGTGGGAGTGTGATTACGATCAACACTTACCTACTGAACGGCTTCCAGGCCGACCCGTTGCGTCTGTTTTGGAAGAACACCGGCTCTGCGTTTGAAGTGTGGGGTGAGTTCTCTGACTACAACAACAATAACTATCTGTTCCCGCTAGGCGAGCATGGAGCGACGTACAACGTTGACAACATGGGCACTTCGCGTGACTGGACAGGGTTCACTGAAGTAGCAGTCAACCGCATCTACACCACAAACGATAAGCCGACAGCAGCAGACGTAGGAGCACGTCCGGTAAACTGGGTCCCTACCTGGGACGACGTGACTGGGAAGCCTTCTACTCTTCCTCCTTCGGCACACAGCCACACTGCGAGTGAAGTGGGGGCGTTCCCTGCGACTGTCACAGCTCAAGTCCAAGCGAACCCTGGCGTGGCATGGTCGGCATCTTCAGGTGTCTATACTTCATCAAACGCCTCCGATTCCGATCTGGTCCTGCAATTGAAGGGGTCTGGGTCGTGCCCTGCGCTACAGATCAAGGCCCGCTACAAGAACGGCGGTTTGTGGTATCGCAGTGCGAGGGATTCGCTAGGGTTTGAAGAGGGATGGACTGGGGTCTTCACCAACAAGCATCCTCCAACAGCATCCGACGTGAAGGCCCGTCCTGACAACTGGGTGCCGTCTTGGGGTGACGTGACAGGCAAGCCATCGACGTTCCCCCCTGCCACGCACTCACATTCAGCAGCAGACGTAGGTGCGATGGCGAAGAGTGTGGGGACTGTCGGTGAGCATGACTGGAACACGCTGACTACCCCTGGGTCTTACGGTGTGTCCAACATGACCGGTCCTAACAAGCCCTCGATCCAAGGACTCCCTCCGGTGTACCCCTACGGGACACTGCTAGTGCAGAACAACGGATTGACAATCAGTCAGCTCTACATCACCGACGGGAACAAGATCTACCTGCGGGACAAGTTCAACACGAACGGATGGGGTACATGGACGGCTGTGTCGAACGACGAGGCTGTTCCGATTAACACCTCAATCGACCTGGACACCCTGACATACAGTTGTACCTACGACATGTATAAGGGGTCAGGGGTAACGTTCACGAACGCACCTGAAGACTTCTCTTACGGGTCTCTCCAGGTAATCGGACGAGGGAAGGCGACCAACTCCTTCGTTACCCAGATCCTCACATGGCGGGGTGACGGTCAGCAGATGATCCGCACACGCACTGATGGCTCATTCAGTTGGGGTCCGTGGAAGAAGATCTATTCAGAAGCCCAGAAGCCTACCCCTGGTGAAATCGGTGCTGCCGATCTGAACCACGGCCACGCCCGTCAGTTCGGCTCCGAGCAATCACTGGGCACAGAGGACCTGGACACCATCAAGACTCCTGGTGTCTACGCCCAACACGCCAACGCGAACACCTCCGCTGAACGTCACTACCCTGAGTTGCTTGCTGGCTCTCTGATCGTGACTGTGGGGGCGGGCGTCCAGCAGCGTTACCACGTCTACAACACCAGTCGTGTCTGGACGCGAGCCCAGTACGATAAAGGAGCGTGGACGCCGTGGGCGTGTGAGTACAACACCACAAATAAACCGACTGCTGCTGACGTCGGTGCTGCTCCGGCTGGATATGGTCTTGGCGGCGGCTCAACGCCGATGGGTGTTAAAAACCAGTTCCTATCGTATGGAGGAAAGCCTGCAACAAACGAAGTGCCGACGCATGGCGCGGGCTGGCAATCAACGTACAACTCTAACCGTAGAGCGCAGTTGTACGTTGCAGCCAATGGCGACGTTTATTCTCGATTCTCATTGTCTGACGTTACGTTGGATGCAGATACGGCCTGGGCCATTCACTACACATCTGCAAACAAGCCCACCTCGGCCGACGTTGGTCTTGGAAGCGTCAACAACTGGGGCGCCACCGCTGCGGTCAATGACGACAGCGACACCAAATACGCCACCGCTGGGGCTGTCAAAAAGGCTTACGACCTGGCGGCCGCAGCGTTGCCGTCTAACAAGGCCGATGTGTTCAAGTCTGCCGGTGCCTTGACGGATCTGAACGTCGCTGCTGCCGCCAAACCCGGCTTCTTCCAGTACGGCCCGGGGGCTGTGGGGGCGCCAATGTCAGGCTACGGCCATGGCTTGGTGGTCTCGACTGGCAGCAACCCGGGCTCTGGCAACTGGTATCAGCAGATCGTGTTCGGTCATGATTCCAAGATCTATACCCGCAGAGGGGTCAACTCCGCGGCGACCGGCGCGTGGGCTCGAATCTATACCACTGACGACAAACCATCCCTTGCGGAGCTTGGCGCTGCGGCTGCAGATCACACTCACTCTCTGCGCGAAATCAAGGACTCACCCTACAAGGAGGGCTGCGACTGCGCGACCACTGCGAATCTAGCCTCCGCTTATGCGAACGGCAGTTCTGGCGTCGGCGCAACTCTGACCAACAACTCGACTCTGGCCGCACTGGTCATCGACGGCGTGACCTGTTCTGTGGGTATGCGTGTTCTGGTGAAGAACCAGACCTCTGCGGCTCAGAACGGGATCTACACAGTGACCAAGGCGGGCTCAACCACCGAAGCTTGGGTGCTGACCCGCTCCCCGGGTTGTGACACACCTGCAGAAGCAGCAGGCGCGGTCGTCACCGTTGATCAGGGAACCGAGAACGGCGGCCTGCTGATGACCACTGAGTTCAAGCGGAACAGCACTATCGGCTCTACCGCAATGAACTGGCGCGTCGTAGTGGACAGCGGAAACATCGGCACTCAGCACCACGCCTCCGGCGTGTCGGCCGGCACATATCGGTCTGTCACTGTTAACAGCCAAGGCCATGTTACTGGCGGTTCCAATCCTACGACTCTTGCAGGCTATGGCATCACCGATGCGGCGCCAAGCGGTCACGTCGGATCAGGAGGTGACGCTCATGCGAACGCTACCGGAACCGCCGATGGCTTTATGAGTGCCGCTGACAAGAAGAAGCTGGACGGTATCGCGGCTGGGGCGAACAGCTATTCGCACCCTGGCGGCGATGGGAATCTGCATGTGCCCGCCACAGGCACTGGCAATAACGGTAAGTTCCTGATGGCTGGGGCTACAGCTGGCTCTCTGTCCTGGCAGACCATCGACGCGGCTAAGGTCGGGGCTGTTCCGGTGTCTGGCGGCTCAATGTCTGGCGCTCTGACCGTGAACAACGAGATCCGCACCACGTCGGCCAACTCCTTGCGCATGGTCTACGGCAACTACGGTACGTTCTGGCGACAAGACGGCTCCAACTTGTACCTGATGTTTACCAACGCCAGCGATCAATACGGCGGCTACAACAGCCTTCGTCCGATGTACGCGAACCTCGCAAACGGCAGTGTGGGCTTCGGCCATGCCGTCGATGTGGCTGGGAACCTTTCCGTGAACACTGGCAGTACGACTTGGATCGACATGCGCGTCTCCGCTGCGCTCCAGAGCCGCGGTGCAGTCGCCACCTCATCGGCGTCCGCCATCGTTCGCCAAGAGCACGCCGATCGTCACTTCATCGTCGGCGGCCTCGGTAATTCGCAGTTCGGCTTCTACATGATCAACAAGAGCCGTACCACGAACGGCACCGATGCGGCGGCGTACCTGAGCAGCGATGGCACCTGGTACTGCAACGGCAACGCCTCGGCGAACGACGTCCAGATCCGTTCTGACATCCGACTCAAGTCCGACTTCAAGGAGATCGCCGACCCTTGGGACTTCTGGAAGCTGCTGCGTATCTCCGAATACACCAAGGCTGGCGCCCGCGAGCTTGGTTTTGTTGCGCAGGACTTTGTCGAGAGGTTCTCGGCGGTAGTAACCGAGTCGCCAGATGACAAGCACCTGAGTCTTCGCCCGATGGGTGTGCTGGCGCTTGCCGGCAGGGTGATTCAGGAAATGCAGAAGCGCATTGAGCAACTGGAGGCCGCAAATGCCTGTACCAAATAAGCCGTTCTGGCTCTCTCAGGCAAACACGGAGTTTGGAGGCAATGGATGGGCCTCCAACATCTTGTCCAAGGCCGGCTTAGCTCTCCCCCGCATGGCGGGGGATCTTGCTGGTATGAGTGCTTTCGCCATCTTGAATGACCCTGGCTCGCCCTACGGAAACCCAGGGGACGGAGTGCTCCAATTCTGGAGGTCTGGGAATGACATCTGGAGCGGAGGGTCGAACATCCCCGACGTTCAACTAACCAAAGGCGTGTGCCAGATCAGGATCCGGCACACGGGAGGGGATGGCTCGGTCTATTTCTCTGGCGCGAGCAACAACGTCGCCTTTACACCGGACGGGACCAGGAGAGGTGTGGCTTGCAGAGCCCCTGGCTTCCCAGGATACGAAACCATCACGGCAGCCATTGACTTCATTCTGAACGGAGCGGTTGTGAAGACTGTAAACATCAGCTGTGAAGGCTCTACATTCCGATAGGAGAAACTATGAGTAATGCAGTAACCAGATATTTTTTCCGTGTGGCCATCTCCATCGATCAACTGGGCAACACCCTGCTCGGCGGTCGGCCTGACGAGACCATCTCCGGCAATGTTGGGTACAACGCTGTGCAGGGGAAGCGGTGGGCGCTGAGGCTGGAGAAGGTCATCAACTTCATCATGATGAGCCCGACCCACTGCCGGGACAGCATTGAGTATGACGAGCGGAAAAAGCCACTCCGCAACTCCTGGTAAAAGGGGCCTTCGGGCCTCTTTATGTTCAGTGGATACTGAAAAAGAGGGTGGTTATAATCCTGAAAATTTCAACTTATAGGATAAGGATATGCCCAACTGGCTTAACGACGTCAACAAGGTGGTGACCGGATTGCTGACAACCTCAATTGTCGCTCTGGCCAGCTTTGTCTTTGATGCAAACACCCGAATCGCAGTCCTCGAGTCACACGCCGCTTCTCAGAACGCTGTTGCAAACGAGAACCGCGAAAACTTCCGCAAGCTGAACGAGTCCATTGCTCGCCTCAATACCGTTTTGACGGTGCTCAACGACCGGCTGGCCAGAGATGGCAAATCGGTCGCAATGCCAAGCTCGGTCGTCTCCGAGTAAGGCGCCGGCCCTGGTCGATCAGGTGTACCGGTCAGGGCCTTCTCTTCCGACGCAAAATTCAAATTCCGCGGTGTTCCTATAATCACTTTTGATCGCTTCTTCTAATATAAGTAAACTCAAAAACAAGTAATTATTTATTGAAGAGCGAGCCTAAAGTTATGATGCTGGATGATTTCGTCGGTTCCTCGCTGTCCGATCTTGAATGTGAGCTCATCGCCCTGGAGAGGATCAGCCTCTCGGTCTTAAAAGAGGAGTGCGAGCTCTACAAGACGGCATGGTTTGATTACCGAGCTATGCACCCTACCAAGCGCACATATCTGTTCGCGCATTACTACGAAGAGGCCTTTCGCCACATGATCCGGCTTCATGTCGATTATGAGCAGGTAGAGGGGCCATCCCCGAGATCTTATCTGCCGAGGAAAGACCCTCTTGGCAAACCAAGCAGTGTCATCGCCAAAGAGGCAAAGACGGGCAAGTCCTCTCCTTTCAGAAACACGACCTGTATCTGGAAGGCGCGTCAGAAAGCTGACCTGCTCGGTATTCCCTACGATGTGTTCTGTATGTCAGGGATGAAAGCTGCGATAGGGCGAATCTGGCAGCGTATACCAACGCCAGGGCAGCTCTACAGTGTCAACATACTTGAGCAGATCATCGATCGCTGGGAAGCGCTTCTGAGCGAGCGTATCTACGCTGCGGAATCCGACTTCTACACCCTCCCGAAGTGGCAAGGCCACCCATCTCAGCTGGAGCACTCTGCCTGGCTCTGCCGGTTGATTGCGTCAAGATCTAGGCCTGAGTTCTCGTTGATGGAGTACGGCTTCAAGCGCCACATGATCCACCCCCAAGATATGCGAGTGCATTTCTCTCCGGAGGTGATTTCTGCTGCCCGCTCGATAAGTAAAAGCTTACTGTAGATGACTTCTGAACACCTATGTATGATTGCCGCGTCAACTGTCTCGGAGGCTTTATGAAGAAGCATTTCACCGTCAAATTCACCGATGCTTACGGCATCCCCCACCCTGCAGCTGTGTTTGAGCTCAGCTATGCGCAGAAGACCGTCAACCGCGTTGAGCTGTTCGGCGCCGAACAACCTCAAGAGCAGTCCGTGTCTGTTATCTACCAGTTCAAATACTGGCACGATCGCGAAGCGCTAGAAGCCGGCAAGCCCCCGCTACTGCTGTCCAATAACGATGGGGCCACGATGTTCTCCAGGATCAAGCATGGCGAGGCGGAAGTGAGCGACCTTGAGGGGTTCTGCATTGAACACCTCTTCAGCGAGGTCATGCCGGCCATCGACCCTAGCTTTGAGGAGGTCAAAAAAGCCTGATCTCTGTCTGGGGCTGGTAGTAGTGTCAGCCCCATTATTAAGTAAGTGTTTACTGTAGAAAGTCCATTGGATAGCAAGTAAGATGCTTACATTAACGAATTGCTGAACAACATGGAGTAGCAAATGCACGAACAAAACTACCAAGCCCACCGTCGTTTCTCTGCCGACGCCGGTCGCCCGTCTCTTCGCCCGCGTCCGCGCCTCGAGACCCAAAACAAGAAGCCTGCCCGCCGTCAGCTGGACGCTCACGAGCATGTGCTGCTTAACAGCAAACGCAGCGCGTCTTCTGTAACCGTGACCCTGATGTCAGGCAAGGAAGTAGAGGGGGTCGTTATCGACTTCGACCGCTACTCCTTCTCGATCAAGCAGAGCGATGGCGTAGACCTGCACCTCTTCAAGCATGCCGTCGCGATGTTCAGCCCAGTCGCAAGCCGCGCTTGAGGTGAGCCATGACAGTCGTTGCTGAGATGGAAGTTGAGACTCCGGAAATCAAGTTCGTTGATTTTGACGAGTCGTTTCAGGAAAGACTGGTCGCCTTGCAGGTAAGGGATGAGACCTTCGCCAGAAGAACCGAGGGTCTTATCAAGCCTGAATACTTTGAGAGCCGCGCAGATGCGGCTCTCGTCAGTTTGGCGATCAGCTATTACGACCGCTACAAGAGGCCGCCCAAAGATGTGGCCAACGTAGTTGCCCTGCTGAAAGACGCCATTCGTCGAGGCGTTATCCGCTCGGACATGGTCGAGGAGATTAAAGACAAGATCCGAGTCATCTTCGATGCCGGCATGGATATCGTTTCCTGCCGTGATTTCGCTGTTGATCAGGTCGGCGAGTTCGCCCGCCACCAGGCTATTACCTCCGCAATGCTTGTCGCTTTTGATCAGCTGGAGAAGCACAACACGGTCAAGGTGCAGGAGATCCTGGAGAAGGCCTTCAAGGTAGGGCCACGCCCGAACTCTACCCCATACAGCTATTGGAAAGAGGCTGAAACCCGAACAGAGGTTCGCCGCGCAATGAAGATGGGGGAGATCAAGCCACGCGGTATCAGTACCGGTATCCCTGGCATCGACAAGCTGCTCTTTCACAAGGGTTTCGGCATCAAGGAGCTCACTGTCTTCATGGCCGGCGCCAAGAAGGGTAAGTCGTTCACGATCTGGGACTTTGCAAAGCTGATTTCACTGCAGGGTTACAACGTGCTTGGCATCACCCTCGAGGTGAGCACGGAGGTGCTTTCCACTCGTCTTGACGCATCCGTCTCGGATACCCCGATTGACGAGATTGAAGGGTCAATCTTTGCCGTGATGGAGGCTATCCGCGCCACCCGAGACCGCAAGCTGCCTGGCGAGCTCATTCTCCACGAATACCCGTCTGGCTCGTTCCGACCGATGGATTTGCAGGACTTGATCGACCGATACAAAGCCGACGGCATCAAGTTCGACGCCATCGTCATCGACTACCTGGACATCATGGCCCCGAACCGCTGGGTGCAGAGCGAGACAGAGAATAGTCGGACCATCTGGGTTGATTGCCGAGGCATCGCGCAGACGGAGGAGGTCGCCATGATCTCCGCTACCCAGACCAACCGTGAAGGCCATAAGTCGGTGACGGCCAAGGCCGAGCATGCGGCAGAGGACTTCAACAAGATTCGGACTGCTGACTTGGTTATCTCCATCAACGCGACAGAGGAGGAGATGGCCAAGGGCGAGGCTCGAATGTTCTTCGCAGCGTCTCGTAACCAGAAGGGTGAGTTCGCGATCCGGATTAAGCGCGATCTGTCACGGGGTCACGCAATCAAAGAGGTGATTGGCTTTGAGTAAGGAGATGGGTATGCCCACAAATAAAGACCGTTCCGCCTGGGCTGAAACTGCCCTGGAGGCTTTTATGAGTCAGGTTTACATCGGCCCCGAGAAGAGTCTTGCTCGTCTCCACCCTGGCGATCGTCAAGACATGATTGTGGATTTGATTACCGACCTGCTCCATTACGCGGCCGAGCAAGGTTTCGACCCCCAAGAGATCTTGTCCGGCGCCAAGTCTCTCTATGAGCAGGAGCGCTTGGAAGATGAATAACCAGCACAAGATGATCCGTGGATACCGAGATCTGACCCAGTTCGAGATTGACCTGATGAACGAGATCAAGGCGATGGAGGTTCGGGCTATCCAGCTTCACCGCAAGATCTTGGCCCACATAGAGACTCAAGACCATCTCGAAGCCGCTGCAGCAGCAGCGAGAAAGAATGCCCTTGGAGGCGCGTTCCACATCGCTCCTGAGCCCTCTGGTGACGTTATTGCGCGACATCGGGTAGCAGAGCCTCGTCGATGGGCTGCAATCGCGAAAACCGACCTGGAGACCGCCTTCATGGCCATGACCAGAGCGGTTGCGCAGCCGGTCCACCCCGAGCTCTTAGAGGGTTAGCCGGTGATGCTGGGTGACACTTTTAAGATCGTCGGCCAGCTGCTCTTAGTCCTGGCAGGGCTCGCCCTGCTGGGCCTATGGAAGCTGATCGAGCTGATCATCTGGCTGATAGACATTTTTTGACGGGGGCATTCCCCTACTTTGCTGAACTGACACGCCATGAGACACAAGCCAGATACCGACCTGTCTGAAATTCTGGGGCATATCGACCCAGAGCTGTTCCTTGATTACGAAGGTGTCCGTTTCAAAAGGACGTTTGGTTCGTCCGGGCAGCAGTTGAATATCAAAACCTGCCCAAGGTGCGGAGGAAACGGATGGAAGGTCTATCTCAACGCCTCGAGCGGGCTAGGGAACTGCTTCCACGGTGATTGCGCTGGAGAGCCCGGGTTCAACCTGTTCTCCTTCTCTCGCCATCTCTGGGGCACCGATTCGTCAGAGACGATCCGCCGGCTCAAGGATTACGCTCGCGACCAAGGGTGGGTTGCCAAACGCTCGACCTCTGCCGAAGTCGAAGAGGTGACTGACTTTGACATGCCGGAGAGCATCGAGCTCCCACACGGCGGCCGAAATCTTCGATACCTCGAGGAGCGCGGTATAGACCGCGATCTCGCCCGATTCTTTCACCTCCGGTTCTGCCACAAGGGGCAGTACATCTACATCGACGGCGAAGGCCGCAGGATGTGGCAGAACTACGATAACAGGGTCTTGATACCCATTTACGACCTTGATGGTGTGCTTGTGACATTCCAGGGTCGCCACATCAGCAACGACGCGCCTCGTAAGTACCTATTCCCGCCAGGACTCCCGGGTTCCGGCCGCTTTCTCTATAACGGCCACAACGTCATTGGCTGCGAAGAGGTCGTCATTTGCGAGGGCGCTTTTGACGTCATGGCCACCAAGATCGCCATGGACTCGAAGGTCCATCTCCGCTCGGTCGGGCAGATTGGCACCTTCGGCAAACACCTCAGTCATGGCGACCATAACGGGCAGGACCAGCTCGGCGCGTTGATCCGGTTAAAGCAGCACGGCCTGAAGTCGGTTGTCTTTATGTGGGACGGCGAGGTCGAGGCCATCAAGGCCGCTATCGAGTCGGCCAAGCTTGTTCGCTCAGTCGGGTTGTCCGCCAAGGTCGCTCTCTTGCCCGAGGATAAAGACCCGAACGAGGTGCCGCCCTCCGTCGTTGTTGATGCCTATGAAAGGGCAATGTCTTGCTCCGACGTGCGGCTTCTCCGCGAGCTGATGCGCAGAGCTCGGCTAAGAGAGTCAAAGCCCGAGTGAGAGTATTTATCATGCTGATGTTGAATTTAGAGCTGAACGGAGAACGCTGTGAATCGCCTGCTGAAGGTTTATTACCTGCCGAACTATGACGAAACCAGTCACAACATCGCCCTGGCGGTAGGGGCTGACTGCGACGGTCATGAGCGCTGGCTCTGTATGTCAGCCAACGAGTCAACCTCGATCTCCGGCCGAGAACCCGACTACCTGTTTGCCAAGGAGGTTGTCGGTAGTCAGGACGAGGCTGAGGCGTGGCTTGAGCGGTGGAGAGACGGTATTGCCGATATTTCCCGTCACTATGTCATGCAGTGCGAAACCACATTCTCTGTTGTGAAGGATGCTCAGGACTGGCTGACGTCGAGGACTAAGTTCTTCGGCCCTGTTGGCCTTTCCAAGCATATCGCCATGTTCTGTGTCTCCGCCTGTGCCGGCGATGCGCCTCTGTCTGAGCTTGCGCAAGAGGTTGTCGATCGCTCCTTCTTCAAGGAAGGGCGACTTGGACCTCCGGCTCCCAGGCTCGTGCCTGCTTCTCCGGCAAATCTGGAGGTCGATGACAGCCTCGCCAAGATGCTGGCCATGATCGAGCGGGATGAGGATGAGGAGGAGCTTGAGCGAATTGTGGATGAAGAGTGTCGCCGCCTGGCCAATCCAGGATGGGGAATGTTTGAATAAGGGGGTGTCTTGTGAAGAAAACAGTCCATGTTGTCGGCTCCATTCTGCGTGATGCCGACAACGAGCGGAAGAGAAACTACGTGAACCTGATTTTGACGCTGAAGGCCGATGGAGAGCCGCTTCGTCATTATCACCTGATCAACTACGCGGCCAATGCCAATAGCGTCAAGCACCTGTTGAAGATCAGCAGTTCGGAAAGCCGCGAAGAGATGGAGAAGCTCTACTCCGAAAAGAACGAGTCCAAGCTGGCCAGAAACCGGATCACCTATCAGACCATCGACAAGGAGTTCGACCTGGATAGCGACAAGGAGTTTGTGGACACCCTGTCCGGGGCTGAAATGAAGGTTGCGATCGCCAAAGCCAAGTCTTTCGCAGGAGGGCTTCGCTCTCGCGTGGATGAGGCGCTGGCCGAACGAGAGGCTCGCAAGTTTGACGAGCGAGAAGAGGATGAAGGGTTCCTTGGGCACCGAGAGATCGGCGCTGATGAGGAGTTGGCCCGCATATCCGACGACGAGCTTCTCGCAAAAGAGGCTTCAACCACATTCGGGAAGGCCACGTCAGAGACCAACAAAAACTGGGGCATGTTTTAAAGCCCACTGTGTCAGTAAATACTAACTGAGGCAATCATGAAACCTGTAACTGTAGAAGTGCTGCCTGTCGATGCCAGCCGTTCAGGCCGTAACACCGTCTATCATCACTGCGACCAGATTGAGCGTAGAACCTCATATGCGGTGTGCCTTTTCACCCTTGCAGCGCACGAGAAAGGCAAGCTCCGGCCCGATTCGGAATGTTATCAGCACATCCAGCGAGGAGAGTGCAAAGCAGTAGGCTACCGCCAGCAGGAGATCGAGGCGGGCAGAGCTCTCTTCTATCAGGAGCGCCAAATCTCAACCGTGAAGGTTGAGGAGGAGCCCCGTCAGGAAATCACCGGCCCTACAAAGCCTGATTCGGAAAGTTACATGAGAGGGTGGATGGCGGCCGGCCGCATTCTCTCTGGCGGCTCTGGCAAGCCCCCTGCCCGTCCGGCTGCAAGGCCAACCCCTCTTCGCTCAGCCCCGAAGCCGACCCCAACAGCCTCCGAACGCTTGTTCGGGGTGAAAGAGAGCACTCTCGCCGACGCGGTGTCCGATGCCGCGACGGAGGCGGTTATCGGCAAGAAGGAGCCAACCCCGCTTGTCCAGTATGTCGCGAAGCTGATCCGAAGCCGGGATCGCGATCTCTGGCGCCTCGAGATGGGCAAGATCATCAGCAAATTTCGTCTCGATAAAGACGCTCAGGCCCGTCTGGTGCTCGCCGCCAAGAATCTCGCAGCAACAACTCACCCCTTAGACAAAGCATCAATTCCCAACATGGAGCCAGCATGAAACACATCTATGAGTCATTCGAGCGTATCGCGGCCGTGAGCGGCAATGCCAAAAACGATCTGCTGATGGAAGAGCTGCAGGACGCCGACGTTCTTTGGGCGATGAAGCGAGCCCTGGATCCGATGCTGACATATGGCATCGGCAAGAAAACAATCAAGGCCGCTATCAAGAAGCTGTCCGGCTTTGGGGACAAGCACATGTCTGTCCAAGAGGCTGAGCTGATACTCGCCCAGCTGCAGGACCGAACCTTAAAGGGCGGTGCCGCCAAAGCAGAGTTGGCCAGACTCTACTCCACCTATTCAGAGGAGTCCTGGCACGTTCTTACCAGGATCATCACGAAGGATGTCCGAGCCGGGATGTCAGGGAAATCGGTAAACCGAGCCCTTGGCCGAGAAGAGATCATCATTTTTGAGGTCAATCTTGCTCACCCCTATTCAGCCAAGCGGGTCAAGAAGTGGCCGGTCAAGATCGAGATCAAGCACGATGGCGTTCGGACAATTTGCATCGCAGATCTCTCGGCCAAGACAGCTGTGTTCCTTTCCCGAACCGGCAAGGAGTTTCACGCATTCCGCTCCTTGTCTTCGGACGTGATCACCTTCCTGACCGCTGGCCTGAACGTCTCCAGCGGCCTTGTTGTGCTGGATGGGGAGGTCATCACCGGAGACTTCCTGAAGACTGTCAGCGAGGTCAGACGCAAAACTTTCGACGCCAAAGATGCCGAGTACCACGTATTCGAGTTTATGACCGAGCGCGAGTTTGTGAAGGGGTGTTCACTCCCTGAAGAGCGCCGTCGCGGCCGGCTTGAACTGCTGTTCCGTCGCGCTGCTGAAACGCTGGGCGAAGCTGAGATGGACAATCTGGCCGTGAAGCTGATCGAGCAGGAGATCGCCGGCAATGACGAAGAGGTTCGCGCCAAGTTCAGAGAGAAATTCTCGATGGGGTTTGAGGGGGTCATCGTCAAGCAAACCCACACCTTCTACGAGCGGAGCCGGAACAACGGCTACCTCAAACTCAAGGATGAGGTCGAGACCGCTGGAGAGGTCGATCTGAAGGTCATCGGGGTCTATGAAGGGGAAGGCAAATACGAGGGAATGGCCGGCGGCATTATTGTCGATTTTAACGGGGTAGAGGTTCGTATCGGGGGTGGTTTTACCGACAGACAGAGAGCCGAGATCTGGGCCGACTATACTGGCCGAGTAGTGACCTATACCAGCGTTTCATGGGAGGAAGAGCTGGATGAAATGATCACCGTGACCCACACGGTAAAACCATCTGGACAAAGCATAATTGGTCGCCTCGTTGAGGTTAAATATCACGAAATAACCAACTACGGCTCTATGCGCCACGGTCGATTCCATCGTTTCAGAGACATCTTGGAAAAAGGAAAATTGGTTTGATAGTTTCCAAGGAAAAAAGATTGCTTCCTTGGTAGTTGGGTAGCGACAAAGGAAGGCACTATTTTCGGTGCCTTCCTTTTTTCATTCATTTGGTTCATTCTATGCGTGTTCATCGCTGGAATTTGCCTAATGATTACGCTTGAAAATCTCTGCGGGAAGCGGAACTTCCCAGAGGAGCTGCACCAGTTCGCCATATGGGATATGGACGCTGACAACGTTGCCCCAATCCATCTCAGTGGGTTCTTTTACAGAGCCAAGCTTTTGGTTTCTCGCGAAGCCGCCAAGGCTGCCGCGGAGGCCATTGCTCGTGACATCTCCAACGCCAATCATCAAGGATTCGTCCATAACGACCGGTTCGAAAACTACCGGATCGCCTCTACGCCAATGCTGTTGGGCGATCTCAGACAGGGGCTCGAAAAGCTGGATCTCGCTGACCGCCGATGTGTCTTCTTCTCCCTCATCATGGGATGGAGCCTTGAGCGCGTGTCCGAGCTTACCTGGCCAGAGGTGAAATCTATCTCCAGTATCATCAGCGATGCCGCGTGGGACGTTCTTGAGAGTCTGCCGCGTCATCTCCGATCAGATCTTGTCTTTTGGCGCGACACCGGCAACGGCGTCGCTCAACTGGCCGACATTCGTTTTAGGGTCGAAATGGCCTTTGGGTGCGACTACGACAAGCTGAGAAGCAAGTTCGCCAGCATGGTGTTTATAGACCCAGAGCTGGCAGCCCAAGAGGTTAGACAGCACTTTGGAGTTCAAGAGATATGAGAAAAGGGAAGATAGTGACGCTGGCCACGCAGAAGGGCGGAACCGGTAAATCTACGATAGCGCTAAACATCGGTCACGCGCTCCATTGCAAGGGCGTTCGTGTGGCCATCGTTGATTCTGACGAGCAAGCCTCTGCGGTCAGTTTCTACGGTCAGAGAAGAATTACCGCCAATGAGTCAGAGCTGGTTGGTTTCGACATGGGCTTCCCGGAGGTAGCAAAAATCTCCTCTAACGCTCCGTACCGGAAACAGCTTGAGCGCATCACCGAGTTTTACGATGTGGTCATCGTGGATACCAAGGGTGAGTTTGACCAGTTCCAGCACGACCTTCTTCGGATGTCAGACTACGTTATCTCGCCGGTTCAGGCCTCCGAGTTCGACCTAGAGCCGACCAAGCTGGTTCGCGATGCTGTGGCTCACGAGAACACCCAGAGAGAGTCTGACGAGCAGCTGGGCCTTTCCTATGTGTTGAGCAAGGTAAACCCCTCTGCCAACTCCACGAAGCATGTGGCCCGACTCATTGGGGACATGGGGTGTCACCTTATGTCGCGTAGCATCCGGACTGCGGACGTTATATCTGCCGTCTCCGCGCTGGGGTTCACCATCCTCGATGCTGCCAAAAATACCTCAATGATTAACCAGGTGATCAACAAGCGACGCCATCCCAGTGAAAGGGCGTCCTTCGACAAAGACCAAGTTTTAGATATTGCTGAAAGCGTGAACCAGATCGCTGATGAACTGATGGAGAGATTGAAATGAACAACGAAGGCCGCACCCTTGATGACCTTTTGAAGAACGATGAGGTTGAAGTCGAACTCAACGCGCCACAGGTCAGCTCTGAAAAAATGGTGTCCTTAAATGCTCAAATTCCAGAGTCGATAATGCGCGATCTGCGAATGATCTCGGCCTACACGGACACCAACATCAAGGATTTAATCGCGAAGGAAATTGGCAGATTCACAAAGCGAGCTAAAAAGAAAATGCTCGAGCAGATGGCGAATAATTAGAGATTTAGCTCTAGTTTTGACTGATAAAAACTACCTCAGCGATCAAATGAGTCTTTAACTGATCCGATCTTGATTCAGTCAATCTTTACTGTATTCTGTTAATAGCTGTTGATTTTATTTTGCCACTGATGGTTTTCGCTGGAGTCTAAAAATGCACGATGTTCAAGCACAAGGGTGTCGAATCCCTTCTGATATTCCTTCCGTTCGAGAGTTGATTGAATTAGGTGTAGACCGCAACAATCCTGGTAAGAGTCAGTCGGAACTGGCTCGTGAAATCGGTTTTGCTGCCAATCAAACCTCAATGTTGTCCATGATCAAAAAAGGCACCTCAAGATTAAAACTTGGCCGTGTCGCCAGAACTGCAAAAGCGCTAAAACTTGACCCTGTCATTCTGTTGGCTTCTGTTTTAAAGGAGCGCACCGAAGATGAGCCGGAAGCCTGGGAGCTGATCCACAAAGTCATCAACGGTACTCACGATGAATCCGAGGAAAAGATCCTGCAGGTTTTTCGAGCGGTAGAGCAAGAGCGAGGCGAACGTGTTGTGATGACTCCGGAGAAGGAAGCTCGCTTGATGGAGTTCGTCCGCACCCAACTTTTCGTAGATTAATCGCGGAATGTCGCTTTTAGCCCCTCACAGTGTTCGCTATCATTCAGTGAAAGCTGAACACTTTGAGGGGTTAAACATTAATGACTGCTTACACTGGACTGCTGACACCTGTCTCGGTCATCCGAAATTCGATCTCCGCTATCACGCAAATTCTCGCTGGCCGCAACATCGCGGTTTATCAGCGTGGGCTTGTAGCTTGTGTTTCCTATAGCGAAGCAACCGGCGAGCCCGTATCTGTCACCCTCCCCTATCTTCCTGATGACGCCAGTGACGATCTGATCTTGGCGGTACAGGGCTTCCTCGACCACGAGGTCGGCCATCTGCTGTTTACCGACAACAAGGCTGTGCTTGAGATTGGCCATGACGCCGACTGGCTTCACATGCAGAACGTCCTTGAGGACCCGTTCGTTGAGAAGAATATGCAGAAGACCTTCCCAGGGTCGAAAGCCACAATCACTCGGCTGCATACCTTCTTCATCGACCGCATTGTCAATGCCAACTACCAAAAGCTGCTCGACAGAGGGTCCGTCAACCCTCTCGAATACTTTGGCGTTCTGCTGCCGTGTATCTCTCGTGCCTGGCACCAGTTCGTCACCTTCGACGAGTACATGAAGGACAAGTGGCACCATGTAGAGCCAATCATCAAGAAACTGCCGGCCGACATATCCGATAGGGTGTGCGCTGCCACTAGCACCAGCGACAACATCGCTCTCGCCCGTTTCCTCATCGATGCCATCATGCGTGTGCCGGATGATGACGAGCATGATGACACCGGTATGGCCGATAGCGAGTCGTCGGAGCCTGGATCTGAGCCATCTGGGAAGTCCAGTCCTGGAAGAGGCAAATCCCCCAAGCGCGATGTGCTGATCGACGAGGAGGGTGATTACGAAGAGCCGGAACACGAGCCTTCCGCTGACGACATGGATGACCTGGGCGAGCCTGCAGACGAGGTCCCAGACGACGAAGAGAGCGCTCCATCACCAGAGCCGGTCTCTGCCGATATTCCAGGGGATGGCGCGGGCGAGATTGATGGTTCTGACGATGATGAAACCGCTGCTGACCTGGAAGGTGATGACCCTGTAGAGACCGACGAGGATGACTCGGAAGACGCCACGCTTGGCTCTGACGAGTTCGACGACGAGGTTGATGAGGCTGCAAAAGGTGACGGCTCTGACGAAGAGCTGGATTCAGATGCCAAGATGTCCTCAGCTGGCCGAGAGTCTGACGATGTGGATGAGGTTTCTCTCTCTGGCAAGGGCGGGCCTAAAAAGGCCAAAGGCGAAGACCCTGAAGAGGAGCCGGAAACGGAAGAGGACAAGGAACCCGTCTGGACCCCGGGCGAGGGCGAGTCTCTCATGGACTACTCGGTAGGTGACATGGAGACGGCGCTCGAGGGGTCAATAGCGTCAATGGCCTCGGATGCCGCCAAGAAGTCTTCCTACGTCATCTACTCAACGGACAACGACACGATCGAGCCGTTCAAGGTTCACTCGATGAGTGCTCTTGCGGCGAAAGCACTGCCCAAGATCGAGTCGTTGACCAAGCATCAGGTTGGCGTCATGCAGAACAGCCTGCAGCGAGCGCTGGTGTCGAAGAACAAGTCGCACTGGCGAACGGCTCAGGAGAGCGGTCGGATAAACACAGCGGCGCTCTCACGCTTGTTTGTGGGGGATACCAGGGTGTTCCGTCGCAAAGTAGAGCACCGAAGTAAAAGCTTCGATGTCTCGCTGTTGATCGACTGCTCCGGCTCGATGGCCCACGGCACCGGCTCTTTGACGCGCTTCCAGACGGCGATGGTGGCCGCTTACGCGATGGCGGATACCCTTCATCGGATCGGCGTGAACTTTGAGATCCTGGGCTTCACCACAAAATCCCACACCTCCGAATGGAGCGAATCCTGTTACAGGGAGATGCACAAGCATGGGGTGAAGTTCGGCCGGATAGATTGGCTCTACATGCCGATATTCAAATCATTCGAAGAGCGGTGGGGCCCGAAAGCGATGGAGCGAATAGGCGCGGCATTCTCGACCGACAACTTCCTTCGAGAGAACGTTGATGGTGAGTGTGTTCAAATTGCCGCTCAAAGGCTGATTGCCCAGCGGTCAGAGGGGAAGATGCTGATTGTCCTATCGGACGGTGTACCGGCTTGCCACACCTACGACCACTCATCTTTGTCTCGCCACTTGTCCAAGTCGGTCAAGTCCGCCGAGAAGGCCGGCATCAAGGTGATAGGCGTGGGGATCGATACGGACTCTGTGTCGAGATTCTACGACGACCATATCGTTCTGCGGGATGTGACAAAACTGCCGACAGAGCTGGTTGAGCAGGTGCAGAGAGTGCTGCTCCGGTAATCATCGCAATCAGGGCGATTCGGTCGCGCCCAATGGTCAGTAAATATTGACTGTTTATCGCCCTGAGTTTCGCGTTTAGAATAACAGCGTTGTTTAAGCTAACACTTACTGAACAGAGGAAACCATGACTGATCTCACCGCTATTGCCAATCCAGAAGAAAAGATCTCCTGCGCCATCTGTCACGCGAAGGTCCACGCTATTCAGCTTCACCTGCGCGATCACCACCCGACAGTCACCATTGAGCAGTACAAGGCGGACTACCCAGACGCGCCCCTGTTGAGCGAGGCGGCTATCGCTCGTATCAACGCCCGCAACAAGACAAAAGAGGAGCTGACGGCTTCAGCGGAGCTCAGCGCGGCCAGCATGAAGATGGTCGAGACGAAGAACCTGCCTCTCTACGAGGTGTTCGAGCTCGGCAAGAAGTGTAAAGGGGCAATGAGAGCCGACGGCTCCCCTATCATGGTCGAGGTTGCCGGCTCGACAGAGTGGGACATGCAGATCCCGGATGTTGATGACCGCTATGTCTTCGATGTGGACGTCTTGAAGACGTTGCTGATGGGTATGGTCATGAAGATCCCGACTTATCTCTGGGGCCATGCCGGCACCGGCAAATCCACCATATTCGAGCAGATGTATGCTCGGCTCCATCGGCCGATTATCCGGATCCAGCACACTGGCTCGACCGAAGAGGCCCACATCCTCGGCCAGATGGCTGCCGACCCAGAGCGAGGCACCTTCTTCTCGCCCGGCCCCCTGCCTCTTGCGATGAAGTACGGCTGGGGATACCTCGCCGACGAGTACGACTTCTCGTTCCCCCAGGTGCTCGCCGTGTATCAGGCGGTACTCGAGGGCAAGCCGCTGATCATCAAAGATGCGCCTGCGGATTCTGAGTGGCGGGTTGTTCATCCTCACCCGAACTTCCACTTCATGGCGACCGGTAACACCAACGGATCTGGCGATGACAGCGGCCTGTACCTGGGCACCAATATCCAGAACGCGGCGAACTTCGAGCGCTTTGGCATCGTCCTCCAGATGAAGTACATGCCGGCCAAGCAAGAGGCGGCAGTCGTCTCTTCTCAGGGGAATATTGCGATGCCGGATGCAGAGCGGCTCGTCCGCTTTGCCAACCTTGTTCGCGAGGCCTTCGATGCCAAGAAGATTGGCGCCACTCTCGGCCCCCGCGTGTTGATCAATGCCGCACGAATTGGTGTGGCCAGAGCGTCCTTCATGACCGGTCTGCAGCTGTCATTCTTGAACCGACTGACGCCTGTTGATAAGGAGACCTGCGCTCAAATCGCAGCGCGGGTTGTTGAAGGATGATCCCCTCCCCTCAGCCCTGGCACCACTGCCAGGGCCAAATTGTCTGCTTCTCTGCCAGCGCCAAGAGCTGCAAGGAGTGTCCTCAAAACAAGGAGTGTGCGTTGGAGGTGCGTTCTCGCCTCCACTCACTTCAAGAGCGGATTGATGTCTCCAAGCTTTTGCATGGCGTCCAGGCGTTCCTTGATCGCAAGGGCGTGTCACGCGGCGACATCAAGGTCGAGCTTGTCTCCGGGGCCAAGCCGCTGATTGGCAAAAGCAGAGAGAGATTTGAGAGTCGCCGCGACTTGTCGTCCCTCTCCGTTCACGCAAGGCGTATTGCAACTGCCATTGAGAAGTCTGGCATCGATATGGTTGCCGACTCCAAGCAAGGCGTGAACTCGTTCAAGACGATGAAGATGCGACCCGGCTACCTCGCTGAAATCCAAGAACTGCTGAACAAGAGACGCCCGTTCTCCAGGCTCGAGTTGAAACTCGCCATTGGGCGAGCGGTGACGCTCTCTCCGTCCAGCATGAACAACACATCCTCCTTCGTTATCTCCGCACTGGAGGCGTTGGAGGTGATTACCCAAGTCGGAGATGGCTTATATGCACCTAACTAACGCTCGCTCCCACTTCTCGATGGGTCGAGCCGTGTCCTCGGTTGACGCGATCGTCAAGAAGGCTTTGGAGATGGGTTATCAAAGCGTCATCCTCACCGATGACGCGACAATATCCGGGATGACTGACCTGTTTAAGGCCATGCCCGAAGACTGCGGCGCCAAGGCGATTATAGGGACCTCCATCAAGGTGTTTGATGACCCTACTTATCGCCCGCCATCGAAGAAGAGCGGCCTTGAGATAAAGCCGAATCACTTCTGGGAGGCAAAGCTTCTGGTCAAGAACGAGGAGGGCCTGAAGGCCCTGTTTTCTCTTCTGACCAAGGCCAGGTCTGAGGAGTATTTCTACTATGAGCCTCGCATCGGGGTTCTCGATCTGGTCAAAGCCTTGAGAAGTGACGGGCTGATCCTGACGACCGGTGATTTCTTTTCGCTGTTTGCCCACTGCAAAGCAGACAAGATCTACTCTGCTCTGGTCAAGCATGTCCCAGCGCATCAGCGCGTCATAGAGCTCGTCCCGCTCAAGAGCGCATACTTTGATCGCGTCAATTCGATAGCGTCTCAGAAAGCGATTGAGAGCGATTCCCGCGTGATGCTTTCAAGGCCGATTCTGTACGTCGATAAGGGGCAGGATGACGCCCGCGATGTAATGAGTTACATCATTGGCCAGGGTAGCGCCGTCCACCCACTGCGGAACATCCCGTACAACCGCGACTTGCACATGCTGTCCCTGTCGGAGATGGAGACGGAGATATTGGAGTGGAGAAAGCGGACAGGCATTACTGTTCCCGACGACACTCAGGCCATCGTCGATGACTGTCAATATCGCTGGCAGAAGCAAGGCATGTGTCTCCCTCAGATGGCGGAGGATGAGTTTGCAGAGCTTACCAAGCTGTGCCTGGAGGGCTTCAAAAATCGCCTGACCAAGAAGGTGTTTGGCTACCAGCCTTCGCCCGAGAAGTTGCCCGAGTACCGCGCCCGCCTCAAGTATGAGCTTGGCGTGTTGCGCGACATGAAGTTCGACCGGTACTTCCTGTTGATCAGGGACATCATCATGTGGTCGAAGAGCAACGGCATTATGGTTGGCCCTGCCCGGGGTTCCGCGGGCGGCTCACTGGTGGCGTTTTTGATTGGCGTTACCGATGTTGACCCTATCCGCTTTGGCCTGATCTTCGAGCGCTTCCTTAACCCCGATCGTCTGGACTATCCCGACGTCGATACCGACTTTATGAGTAGCCGACGCCATGAGGTGCTTGAGTACATCACGAATCGGTTCGGGCAGGATCATGTGGCTGGGATTAGTAACTACTCCACCCTGGCGGCCGCTTCTGCTATTCGGGATGTTGCCCGTATCCATGACCTCCCGCAGCAGGACTACAGCTGCACCAAGGTGATTGATCAGGGCATGAGTCTGTCTGAGGCCAAGGAGCTGCCGGAGATCAGCCGGTACGCCTCCGCTCACCCGAGAGAGTTTGCCATTTCTGAGACGCTAGAAGGAGCCATGCGCAGCCTAAGCCGTCACGCCGCGGGCGTTGTGGTGGCCGGTGAACCTCTCACCCGCCGTAGCGCGGTAGAGGTGCGTAATGGCGAGCAGACGGTCAACTGGGACAAGCAGGTCGTTGAGGACTTTGGGTTGATAAAGCTCGATATTCTGGGCCTGTCCACCCTGGACACACTCAACCTGGCCAGACAGAAAATCCAAGACCGCCACAAGGTTCAGCTCGATTTCACATCCATCCCTCTCGATGACGAGAAGGTGCTTAAGGCCTTCGCGGCAGGGGATACGGCCGGTGTATTCCAGTTCGTCTCGCACGGTATGCGGCAGCTGCTTAAAGACCTGTCCGAGGGTGGCAGGGACCTCTCGTTCGAGGACATCTATGCGGCAACGGCTTTGTTCCGCCCGGGCCCTCTCCAGTCGGGCATGACGGAAGAGTACGTCCGCATCAAGCAAGGCATGGTGAAGCCTCACTATGCCCACCACAAGATGGAGGATGCCCTGCGAGAAACTCGGGGGATTATCGTCTATCAGGAGCAGGTCATGCAGATCGCCCGAGACTTGTGCGGCTACACAATGGGCGAGTCGGACAAGCTCCGAAAGGTAATGGGTAAGAAGCTGCCGGAGGAGATGGAGAAGCAGCGCGAGAAGTTCGTGTCGGGCGCGGTGTCGTGCTCGGGCATGGATGAGCACCAGGCGTCGGATCTGTTCGACCAGATTGCCGAGTTCGCCGGCTACGGCTTCAACAAATCCCACTCAGTCGCCTATACGCTGATCTCCTATCTGTGCATGTGGGTCAAGGTCCACTACCCCGCGGAGTTTTTTGCCGCCGCACTGTCGATTGCGAAAGAGGACGAGTTGCCCTCAATCGTCAAAGATGCCGAGAAGTCGGGGATCTATGTGGTCCCGCCCTGCATCAACACATCCACCGACGCCTTCGAGATAGGGTACGACATGCTGCGAGAGCAGCACATTCTCTATGCCCCGCTCCAAGCGGTTAAGCAGGTGTCGGACAATGGCGTGAAGGCGATCCTCAAGGCGAGAGAGGCCCAGGGCGGCCGCTTCAAATCGAAGGCTCACTTTATCGAGTCGGTGGAGCGTCGATTGGTCAACAAGCGGGTTCAGGAGAACCTGGAGCTGGTAGGCGCCTTTTACGCGATAGAGCCTGGCAGTCTGGATCCGAGACACCCAGATCGTCTCCGTGATCAAAAGTCCCTGCTGCCAAACCTCATGCTGAGAAGTGTGAAGGCAAACCGTCCCATCCTGATCGATGCGTTTGTGGAGAGTCAGCTTGAGGTTCTGTTCGATGACATGCGGAAGATGGGGCTGGACGATGAGGGCCTGACTGTAGGGCCTCAGCCGGTCATTCCAACTCACGGCAAGAAGCCGAAATTCATGTTCGTTACGGACTCTCCGGCCTACTCCGAGTGCGAGTCAAAGCGGTTTGCCGAGGGGAAGAGCTTCAACTACACGCTGAGCGCCCTCAAAGAGGCAGAGCTTAAAAAGTCAGACGGTTATTACACCGCTCTGGTGAAGACCAAGAAGGCGGATAAGCAGCTGACGACAGCGGAGATAAACACTTGGTCGCACTTCCTCGATGCGGAGATCGAGCTCCTCAAGCCTCCCGTGATCATCGCTGCAGGGGGCGCAGTGGCTAGACACCTGTGCCCGGATGTCAAAGGCGGCTGGGAGGCGATTGCGGGGACTTCCGTTTACGACGTAAAGCGGGACTGCACCATCATCTTCGCCCCCAACCCGCAGATGGTTTACGCCAAGCCTGACGTCCAGACGGTGCTGGACAACATCATGTGCGATGTCGCCGAAATGATGCGATAAGCCCGTGGGGGCAATGTAGAGCCCCCACTCTCATTACGCGAAAATAAGCGTGAACTGAACAGAGAGAGGTCGCTATGACACCCTACAAATTGCTCAATGCCGAAAAGAAAGCGGCTAAATCCCCCAACACATTCACGCTCCCAGATGCGGAGGCTCGAGCCTCTCTTGGGCCAGGTATCTATGCCAAGCTTGGCTTCGACCCTTGCATTGAAAATTGCCCGTCCGAGCGGATGTGGGTGCTTGTTCTGAACAAGCTAGAGGGCCGGCCATATCTGTACGAGGGGATACTGAAGAACAATCCGGAGTTCATCCCGCCGGAGATCTTGTCGTGTTATGACCTCGTTCATTTCTCGCCAGAGCACATTTTCGAAATTCTGAGGCCGTAGGATGAAGAGAAATACCCCTATATGCCCGTATTGCGGCGAGAGATCGGTTTTCACATCAAGTAGAGAGGTCTACAGCGGTCGAGACTTTGGCCCTATCTACCTCTGCAAATGCCTCCCTGGATGGGCCTATGTCGGCTGCCACCCGGGGACTGTTAAGCCTCTTGGCCGGCTCGCGGACAAAGAGTTGCGGTTTTGGAAGAAGCAGGCTCACGCCGCTTTCGACCCTCTATGGAAGGGAAAGCACATGAAGCGTGGACAGGCTTATGGCTGGTTGGCCGAGCAGCTCGGGATCGACAAGAGCGACTGCCATATCGGCATGTTCGACGTCAAAACCTGCGAGCGGGTGAAGTTTATTTGCCTTGCCAAGCAAAATGAAATTGCTTTGCGTGGTCAGCAAATGTTTACTGTTTAGGTGTTACAATGGCAAAAAATATTGAACAGGCTGTGGAACTGGCCCAGCAGGTTTCCTCTCCTTCTTTTCTGATGCCGGTCGTTGGCGCGTTGTGCGCTCACATGACCTATTCGTCCAATTGCAAGAATGACCGGTACGACGTTGGCAATGTGCCATGCGACATGGCCATTCATCAGCTTCTTAGCGACCTGCGCAAGGCTTGCAACGAGCTGGGTGTGAACTTCGAGGAGATGGTCAAGATTGCGGCCAGCGACAGCCCGTCATTCCATTTATTCCCCTCATTGCTGCATTAAGGAGTTGATCATGACCGCACTGCCTCTCGATGAAACAGATCTCCCTGTCGAGGAGACGAAGAAGACGGAGGCTTCACGCGAGCGCTTCTCTGCCGAGACATTGCGGCGTGACCTGGCGATCAATGATGCCGATCTGGACTCGGCTATGACTGAGCAGGCTGGCCTGTATGGGTTCTATTCCATGCAGTACGCAAAGGCACAGTTTGAAGCGGATCAGGCAAAAATTCGTGCGGAAGTTGCCAAGGCCCGGGCCTATAAGGACGTCCGGTCACGACTGATTAGCAAGGGTGCCAAGTTCTCCGAGGCCCTGCTAGAGGCGGAGGTGACTCTTCACCCCGAATATCAGGACGCCCTGGAACTGTCGGCCAAATACCGGATGCGAGCTGAAATGCTCCGTCAGTCCCTTGAGGCTTTGAAGCAGAGAAGGGACATGTTGGTTCAGAAGGGCAAGTCACGGCTTGAGGAGCTTCGTGGGGAAGTTTATCTGCGTGGCGAACTCTCTCTGGCTGACAAAAAAGCGCATGCCAAGCGCAAGATCGCAGAAGCTCAGGGCGCCATGGGCGACGAATAGGCAATGCGTTTTTGTGTGTTGTTGGCTCAGTAAACACTTACTATAATGCGCTAGAAGTTAAGAAAAACAGCTGCCAACAGTGTTGTTGTCAGCATATCGCTGAACCCCTTACCGCTGCGGCTCAGAGGGGGAGGCACCATAAACACAAGGAAAAAAGTTATGAGTACAGCAGTCTCCACCGGTCTTTCCACCTCCCTGCGCGACCGCATTCTGGCCAAGAAGAAGGACATCAAGGCCAAGTCAGGTCTTCGCGCTGATGTTTTGAAGATCCCTGTTGGTAAGCACAAGTTCCGCATCCTGCCGGCTCACCCTGAGTTGGGCGCGGAAGCTGACTTCTGGGCCGACTTTGGTCAGCACTACATCAAGGACTTGGAGGACAAGACCAAGGCTGTATATGTGTGTACTGACAAGACTTTTGGCCGCCCCTGTGGCGTTTGCCAAGCTCTCGAGGCTGCCGGTCGTGGTGTTACTGACGATCAGGAGCTCAAGGCGATTACCGATAGTCAGTGCAAACGCGCTGAAATTCTGGTGAACGTTCTGCACCTGAACTCCAGCGACAAAGCCGGTATCCCGCAGATCTTGCAGATGACCCCGACCACCTTTGCGAAGGTTCTGGACCTGGTTGACGAGTACGGCGACATCACCAGCCTGACAGAGGGCACTGACTTGATCATCACTCGCGAAGGGGTCGGCCTGAATACTGAGTATTCCGTTCAGCCGGCTCGTACCTCTGCGAAGGTCGATCCGTCCGTTCTGAATGGCATGGTCAACCTGCAGGAGTTCATCAAGCAGGAGTCTGAGGAGGGCGCTCGCAAGGCTATCTCCCAGGTGAACGCCATCGTCGGCATCATCGAGCCTGCTGATTTCGCTCCCCGCGCCATCGAGCGCAAGCCTGCCGCTAAGGCGCTGGCTGCCGCGACTATCGACATGGACGTTGCTCCGGCGAAGTCTGCTGTGGTCATGGACGAGGACGACGTTCCGTTCACTCCGTCCTCCCCCAAGAGCGCCGCGCTGTCTGACACCGAGCTCGATGAACTGATGTCCATCGACGAGGAGTTGGCCGCGACCGGTACTGACGGTGCGGCAGCGCCGAGCAAGACCTCTTCCTCTGCGAGTGTCGATGACCTCGATGCTCTGCTGGGTGAACTGGACAGCATCTAATTCGCGCTGAACAAAGGGCGGGCAAGTGCTCGCCCTTTTCTATTGGGGAACAACTATGCCATCCATCATCTTGATCGACGCCAACTCCGTCGGTTATGCAGGTCAACACGCCGCCGACCTTAAAACTGGCGACCAGCCTACCCAGGCGATTTACAACTCCCTCGTGGCGCTGCGGAATCAAAGAGCTCTCGATCCGACCGCTCGCATCTTCTATCTGTGGGACAGCCGGGCCCAATTCCGCTTCGACATTCTGCCCTCATACAAGGGCAAGCGCAGCGACACTCCCGAGAAGGTGAAGGCCAAGGAGGAGTACCACTCCCAACAGCCGTTCATTGAGAAGATGGTCGGGCTGCTCGGTATCGATCAAATCCGGATAGACGGGTTTGAGGCGGACGACGTGGCCTATCAGATGACCAAGCGCTTTGTGGCCAAGGGGTACAAGGTGAAGCTGGTCAGCTCTGACAAAGACTGGCTGCAAATGCTGTTGTCGCCAGATGTCTCCTGGTACGACCCTCGCCTCGACCGCTCCTGCAACCTGAACTTCTTCGACGACTTCACCGGCTACGACCGGATCGACCACTTCGTTGCGGCCAAGTGCATAGAGGGTGACACCTCGGACAACATCGATGGGGTGCCCGGGCTTGGCGAGAAGGCATGCAAGCTGATCTTCTCTCGCTGGGACAGTATCTCGGAGATGGTGAAGGAGTATCGCGCCACAGGTGGGTTCACAAAGGAGCTGCTCGGCCCTGACTTCAGTCGCCACCTCAAGAAGCTCAATGCCTTCTGTGCGAACGAAGGCGGCGCGATGGAGATTTACATCCGAAATCAGCGCCTCATCAATCTGGCCCGTGCGCCGGAGATCCCCAACATCCAATTCATCCAGGGAAAGCCAGACGAGCTCGGCTTCTTCGATGCTTGCGGGGAGCTCGCCTTCCTGTCGATTACTGGCAAGCCAGCCCCTTGGATTAACGCATTTTTCGCGAGGTAACAATGAGCTCTGCAGGCAGATCAAAACGTCGTGAAAACGACTTTTACCCGAGTCCTGAATGGACTGTAAAGGTGCTGCTGAAACGCCTAAAGCTGAGACCAGACGATGTGTTTCTGGAGCCGGCTAGAGGTGATTCAGCAATATACGATCTGGTTGCGCTGGAATCGAAAAAGTGGGCCGAGTTGTCGATGGGGGTGGACTATCTAAACAATGACCTCGACCTCTCTGCTGACGTCATCATCACCAACCCTCCCTACCTGTTGTTGGAGGAGTTCATCAAGACCGCTATAGACCGAGACCTCAAGCCTCGTGGGACGGTTGCGATGCTGTTGCGGTTGAATGCCCTTGGCGCCCACATCCGTTATGAATTTTGGAGCCTGTACCCTCCAACCCACACGCTGACGCTGACCCCAAGACCGACATTTACCGGCGGAGGCACCGACTCCTCTGAATATGCCTGGTTTATCTGGGACTACGGCGGCAGATACCTCGACCGACCGATTGCCGTCGCCTCGAGAACAGAAGTGGATCCAACCTATAAACCAAGGAAAGTTGTAAAAAAGGTTCCAACCTTTAAAGCAACCTCCGAAGCAGTCGTTTAAAAAAGGAATCAAGGTAATGAGCAAAACAGCAAGCATTGCATCTGCCATCGAAGAAATCTTCGGAGGTGAGCCTGATACCGTTGGTGTTCGTCATTGGCTCGATACCGGCTACGCTCCGCTCAACATGGCCCTGACCGGTCGCCCGCTCGAGGGGCTGCCGTCCGGCCGTATCGTCCAGATGTACGGAGACAGCTCTTCCGGCAAGACGGTCATTTCCGTTGATCTGATGATTGCGGCACAGAAGGCGGGCGGTCTGGCGCTCTTTATGGACCACGAGCGTACCTTCATGAAAGACCTTGCCGAGGCGCGAGGCCTGAATATGGAGCGTGGCCGCTTCTCGCTGCAGTACCCGCGCACCTTCGAAGAGAGCATCACAAAGGCGGTGAAGTGGGCTCGATACATTCGTGACAACGAGCTGGTGCCTGAGTCCGCCCCCTTGATTGTCGTGTTCGACTCCCTGAACTCCATGGTGCCGCAGAGCAAGATGGAGAAGGAGCTGGACGAGCTCAAGATGAATGACAAGTTAGCCCTAGCGGCATCGTGCAGCTCGGTGTTCCCCGCGCTCACTGTGCTGGCCGAAGAGACCGACTGCCTGATGTTATTCCTCGACCAGATCCGGCAAGACCCGGGGATCATGTTCGGTGATTGCTTTGACTATCACGCGAAGGTCATGCTGGCTGACGGGACTCATGAGTATATTGGGAAGATCGTCACGAATCGCATGGAAGTAGACGTCATGTCCTACAACGAAGAGACCTGCGTAATTGAGCCTAAGCGGGTTACTGGATTTTTCCGTAGACCAATGGAGGAAGATTGGATTGGCCTGCAATTCAGAGGGGGTAAGAACGGACGTTCCGGCTTCAAGTGCAGTAAAGATCATCGCATCTTTACGCCATCTGGAGAAGTCAGAGCTGAGGACTTAAAGATTGGCGATAAGGTGCTTGGACATAGCATTCGCTACTACACCGACGAACAACATGAGATTTTACTAGGCTCTATTCTTGGTGATGGCAGCTTGCGCTTTGAAAAGAGTCCAAGAGGTCACATTCGCTTCGCTCATGGTCGCAAACAACAGGCCTATATGCAGTGGAAGAGTGATGCACTAGGTATGAGCATGAAGGTGTCGATGAATGGAGTCTCTTGGGCTGACACTGAGCGCACCGATGAATTAGCAATGTATGCTGACATCATTAAGCAAAAGGGTGTCATTTATATTCCAGATGAGCACATTGCCCGTATTACCCCGCGAGCAACTGCAATCTGGTATCTCGACGACGGCAGCTACAAGCCCGTTAAAAAATACGGCGCAGGAACATGCTCAATTGCAATCAAGATGGCTAGCGAGACGATGCTAACGAAATTAGCGGATCACTTCGAGAGCATTGGACTGGGGCGCCCATCTATTTCGGTTGGCAAAGGCCTATATTGGTATGGCGAGGAGTCTCGGCTATTCCAAAAAGGAATTTGCGAGTATGTACCTGAGTGCATGGCTTATAAGTTGAGCCCCTGGTACGCCCCTCTAGGAAAGATGCCTAGCAAGATGAAGCCAATCGAAGTGCTTACTGAGCGTGAGCTGATTGATATTTACTCGGTGACACCTCCTGCCGACAATCGCTATCGCTATGATCTTGAAGTTGACGGCAACCATAACTACTTCGTCAGTGGTGTACTGGTTCATAATTGCACCAAGACATCCGGCGGCAAAGCGCCCGGCTTCTACTCGACCATCCGCATCGCTCTCAGTCGCAAGGTGATCAAGAAAGACGGGGCAGAGCTGGGTCAGTCCATCGTGGCCAAGATCGTCAAGAACAAGGTCGGTCGGCCGTTCCTTACCGCAGAGTGGGACTTCCTGTTCGATGAGAATGGCTCCGGCTTCCTCGACCGCATCGGCGGCATGGTCGATTACCTGGTCAATCGGGGCATCATCGCCAAAGCCGGTGCGTACTTGGAGTTCAAGGGCAAGAAAGTGCATCGCGGCCCGCTGGTTGAGGCTCTGCGCAAGGCCGACGCCTACACCGAGTTGCTGCAAATGCTAATCGACTTCGAGAAGGCTAACGCAGAGGTCGAATAGCGAAAATCGAGGAATTGCAGGGGCGTGTATAGACGCGCCTCTGTAGTCACTTTAATATGTAAGTGTTTACTGAAAATAACCAATCAACTGAGGATATAGTAATGTTTGGACTGAAAAGACTGCTGGGCGGGAAAGCTAACGAACTGAAAGTTGTCTCCAAGAAGATCGAGAACCGCAATCTGATGGAAGCGATTGTAGGTGGCCAGCTGCTCATTGCCTACTCCGAAGACCGCAACCTGGACGACAGCGAGCGCACCAAGATCGAAGGTCTTCTGCGCACCAACCCGAACCTGAGCTCCTTCGGTAACGAGCTGACCGATTACTTCAACCAGACCAACAATGCCTTGAAGGCCGGCTATATCACCGCCCGCCTGCGCATTCTGCGCGAGATCGAGGAGATCAAGAACAACCCCAATGAGGCCCAGGACGTCATGGGCAACCTGCTGGAGGTGGCGCTGGCCGACGGCAACATCAGCGAAGCGGAAGAGAAAGAGCTGAAGGCTATCGCAAGCAAGCTCAACCAGAACTTGGATGACTTCCTGCAGTGAGAGCCTGGTTCTACAAGAACGGTGCCTACGCCTTCATGGGTCTGAGCGTGTTTGTGGATTTCGCCAATCAGCTGATGTCCACCCTTGCCGATGGCCTGTTAATCGCTGCAGCAGCCTGTTTGATGCGGGCCTCGGCCCTGAAGAAAACCGAGTCTTAACGAGTGGCCCTGCGGGGCCACAACTGAAAAACGGCCTCCCCTCGATGTTTGTGCGTGAGGGTGATTGGGCAATCACGAGGCCGTTTTTCAGTTGTTAAACCGTGGAGATAGAAATGCGTAAGTTGCTATGGGCGTTGCTGCCAGTGAGTCTGATGCTGGCCGGATGTGGTGATGACCCGGAGGAGAAGGCCCAAGAGATCGCTCAGTCCAAGATTGAGCTGATGCAGAAGGAGCTGGAGCTCAAGCAGAAGGAGCTGGAGCTCAAAGAGAAATCGCTGTCGGAGGTTAGCGCCCCGGCTGCCCCGGCCTCGCCAGTTGTCGTGAACTCCGGTTCCGATAGTGGTCTGTCCGATGTGATCCTGGGAGCTGCCGTGGGCGGTCTTGTCGCCAACGCAATGAACTCACCCTCTCACAGCGCCAGCCACGCCCCCGTCATCGTCCACAAGACGGTCGTGAAGAAGACTGTCTACAAAAAGCCAAAGCCCTACAAGGCATATAAGCCCTACAAGCCGAAACCCTACAAGCTCCCCCAGAGCTCCACTTTCAGCAAGCCAAAGCGCTACTGATCGTACCGCATGAGGCTCTTCCCCGAGCCTCATTCAGTGCGACCAGCACGACAACAGCAACAAACTCTGGAGGTAACGATGAACAAGAACGATCTGATCCGCGCTATCGCAGAAGACACCGGTCTTACCGTGGCCGCATCCGAGAAGTTTCTGAATGCCTTGGTTTCACGCATTCAGATCGCCGCGAAGAACTGGGAGGAGGTCACCATTCACGGGTTTGGCAAGTTTGCCACCGTCACTCGCGCCGCTCGTACCGGCCGCAACCCGCAAACCGGTCAAGAGATTCAGATCCCCGCTCGCACCGACCTGACCTTCAAGTCCGGCAAACAGCTGAAGGATTTGCTGAATGGCTAAACCGTTCAATCTGCGCGACCTGCTGCGGAACGTCTTCTCTCGCCGCAAGCGAGCGACATTTGTCCGTGCAGAGCGTCCAGTGAAGAAGCCGCGCTTCCATAGCTCAATTGCTGCGGAGAAGGCAGTCATGGAGCATCAGCGCAAAGCGAATGGTGGCATTCAAGGCCGCTCAATGCCTTACGTAATCTTCGATGAGGCGGAAAGGTCCCACTCTGTCCGTTGTGAGGATGAGCGGGATGAGCGTCGCTCGCATCGCGACACGGATAGTCAAGCGGCGGTCTTCGCCAGCAGCTGTTATGACCATGGAAGTCGAGATACTGGGTACAGCAGTGGTGACAGCTATAGCAGCGGTGACAGCTGCAGCGGAAGCAGCAGCGCAGGCTGCGACTAACTCAAGGCCGGTTTCCGGCCTTTTTCAATTCTGGGTTTTGACGGGGGACGTATGACTGCCGCAATCGCACTGTCGATGGAAGACCGGAAGGCGCTTGTTCTGCAGAGGGCAATCGCTCAATACGAGGCGCTGCGAGAGAAATGGCTGAGCGAGAGGACGCCGGAACAGCTGGCCCTCATTGAGGAGAACCTGCGAAAGCCTCGACCTCTTCATCACGCATTGTCCATCGAGAAGGAGAGTAGCGACGTTGTCACGCGCAGTTTGTACCCGTATCCGGGGTTGAAGGTTTTGAAGTGGTAATTGTCAGTTTGAACAAGCAAGGAGTCTCTATGCACGATTATTTCAGCCCGAGCGGTTCCCCGATTGTCGGCACCAAAGAGCTGCTCACCGGCACCGCTTATTTGCTCTCCATATCTGACGAAGGCGTCCCCGAATACGAGGGCTCTACCGATGTTAACTGGAACGAGCAGAAGACCGCCCGCAACGACAAAGGCGAGATGATTTTCGTGGCTGAGGATGGTTCTGAGTGGGCGTTTGGCGATCTGGTCAGGGGGCATCAATGAGCGAGACGGTTGAGGCTTTGGCCGAGCTGCAGGCTCGCTTGGCAGATGCCGAGCTTGCGCTGAGAAAGATGGTGTCGGCTCACGATTCGATTTTCTCCCAGTGCTGCTCCAACCCCATCTACAACGCCTGGGGCCGACAGGTTGATGTTTCCGAGTTCAATGAGGCCTATCTGATGGCCAGCCATTTCTTGAAAGGAGAGGACGCCCATGACCTTTGACCCATCTGTAAAGATCTCCGCCGACGAGCGCATCACCGCGACTGTTTCGCCGGCCACGCTGAAAACGCATCCGGACGGCCGGATCACCTTTAAAAACAAGGCGAGACTCCGCCTGTGCCTGGACAGGTTCCTTCTGCAATCAGCTGGATACCCAGAGG
>Ga0247725_1000219_pt1 | contig 57678 bp, 52 predicted proteins | sample OKSTACKMCFT3sol_FD_183021 | JGI IMG/M metagenome (GOLD analysis project Ga0247725, IMG submission 183021) | Subsurface sediment microbial communities from gas well in Oklahoma, United States - OK STACK MC-FT3-sol | ecosystem: Environmental > Terrestrial > Deep subsurface > Rock core/Sediment...
TCTCTGCCATCAATGACGAGGTGGCGCAATTCGGTACCGTCGGCATGGTAGGGGATGGCATCAACGATGCCCCGGCGCTGGCCAAGGCCGATATCGGGTTTGCGATGGGCGCAGCGGGCACCGACACGGCCATTGAAACAGCCGACGTCGCGCTGATGGATGATGATTTGCGCAAGATCCCGCAGTTCATTCGCCTGAGCAGGCAGGCAGCCGCCATCCTCAAGCAGAACATCGTTGCAGCCTTGCTGATCAAGGCCGTGTTCCTGGTGCTCGCTATCGCAGGATCGGCCACCTTGTGGATGGCCGTGTTCGCGGACATGGGCGCCAGCCTGCTGGTTATCTTTAATGGTATGCGTCTGCTTCGCGTGCGTCTGCATGGCAGCAACGATTAACCGCACCGATGCTATACTCGCGACCATGATGCGCCGTTTTCTCACTTGCATGCTGATGATGCTCGCGTTCCAGTTCACCTGGAGTGCGATCAGCGCCTATTGCATGCATGAGACTGGACGAGCCGCACAGCACCTTGGACATCATCAGCATAAGACCGACGCTCACGATCAGGTGGCGGCGGCCGATGACGGTAAGCCTGCGTCGACGAAGAAGATCGCGCAGCACTCGCATTGTTCTTCGTGCGCGCACGCAGTGCTCGCTCCCGCAGCCGTTCAAAACGCCCCCTACCTGACGATGGCGCACTTCGCGCCGGTTGGTCCAAACGTCAGTTACGTTTCAGTCACTCAAGTCCCTCCCGAACGCCCCCAGTGGCCCGCCGCCGTGTAATTCCGGCGGCTATACCTTCTTTTACCAGGTAATCCCCGAGCCTTCCGACCGTGTGCCAACGCACTCGGCCGGTGTGCTCGCTGTCGCCGGATAGCTTTCGATTCGTTAACTTCGGAGTTATCTATGCAATCCAGATCGTTGATCATGGGCGCGCTGTTGCTGTTTTCACAGTCGACGTCCCTTTACGCGCAAACGGAAATTTTGCGCGATCCAAACAGTCCGCCGCTCGCCGGGAATACGTCGCTACTGCCGCTGACCCTGCAGCAGGCGTTGCAGGCTGCGTACGCAGGCAACCCAGGCTTACGAGCCGCATCACAGGCGATCGGCATTGCCGAGGGTGGGAGGCTTCAGGCAGGCGTCATACCCAATCCTGAGCTGGCTCTATCCACCGAAGGAACCGACCGTCGGTCCAGGGTCGAGACCGCCCAGATTACCCAGCTCATCGAGCTCGGCGGCAAACGAAGCGCCCGCATCGCGGTCGCCGAACAAGAGCGTCTACTCGCCGTCCAAGCAGTGAACGTGCGACGAGCGATGTTGCGTGCCGACGTTATGGCGGCCTATTTGGAGGCCTTGACAGCGCAAGAGCGGGTCGGTCTGGCCGAGGCGGCCATTGAGGTCGCAAGCCGGGCGACGAATGCCGCGAGTCGGCGCGTCGCTGCCGGCAAGATATCGCCAGTCGAACAAACCCGTGCGAGTGTTGCAGAGTCGGCCGTGCGTCTTGACCTCACCCAAGCAACAGCCGACCTGAAGTCAGCCAAACGCAAGTTAGCGATACTGATGGGCAGCTCGCGAGCGATTGCCCAGCCACTCCAGATGCCAGCCGTCGAGTTCGCTGCCGTACCGACGATGAACGAGCTCGAGCAGCGGCTAACCATGTCGCCGCAACTGCGTCAGGCCGAAGCGCAAGTCAAACGGCAGGATGCTTTGGTCGGCATGGAACGTTCGGCGCGGGTACCAGATGTGACGGTGACCGTGGGTAGCCAGCGGGATCGTGAACGCAGCGGGAGCGAAGCCGTCTTTGGTATCTCCGTACCGCTGCCACTTTTCAATCGCAACCAGGGGAACATGCTCTCAGCACTTAGACGAGCCGACCAGGCTCGCGACGAATTAGGCGCCGAGCAGCTTCGGGTGTATGAGGAAATCGCGGACGCTCACCAGCGTGCAGAGGTCGCTCAGCTTCAGATCGACAGCCTCAAGTCCGAGATGCTGCCAGCGGCGCAGCAAGCCTATGACGCTGCCGTGACTGGTTTTGAACTCGGAAAATTCGGGTTTCTCGACGTTCTTGACACCCAGCGCGCATTAATTCAGGCACGCAGCTTGTATCTGCGCGCTCTGTCCGATCGGTATCGAGCAGCAACTGATATCGAACGAATCGCACCGGCTACTAATGCCGAGAGCACCACCATCTTCAAGGAACACCTGCAATGACGCCCCTGCAAAATCATCGTAAGAAAAATCTGCCAATCATTGCCGCAATCGTGGCCGTCGGTGTCGTGCTGGCCCTGGCCATCCTGTTCTGGAACAAGGGAAGCGCTGAAGGTAGCGCCGGCGAAGATGCCCATGGCCATGCCGAGAGCGGTCAGAAGGAGGGCGCAAAAGAAGCCGGTGGAGCAGGCGACGAACGCGCCGAGGATGAGCACAAGGACGAAGGAGTGGTCAAGCTGCCGGTCATGCAGGCAGAAAAGGCCGGAATTACGACCGCCGTTGCCGGTGCGGCCACGATCGAGAACATTGTCAAACTGCCTGGCGAAGTCCGTGTCAACGACGATCTGACAGCTCACGTAGTGCCGCGCCTGGGCGGCGTCGCCGAATCAGTGCCGGCGCAGCTGGGGCAAACGGTCAAGAAGGGCCAGGTGCTAGCCGTCATTTCAAGCCCGGAGCTGGCTGACCTGCGTAGCGCCGCGAGCGCGGCACAGGTAAGGCTCGGCCTGGCCAAAACCATCTATGAGCGGGAAAAGAAACTGTGGGAGGACCGTATCTCTGCCCAGCAGGACTTTCAGCAGGCCGAACAGGCACTTCGCGAGGCCGAGCTTACCTTGCAGGCAGCGCGCTCGAAATTGGCAGCTCTTGAAGTGGGCTCCGGAGGCGGCGCATTGAACCGGTACGAGTTGCGTGCGCCGTTCGACGCTGTCGTCGTTGAAAAGCACATCACGCGGGGCGAAGCGGTGCAGGAAAACACCAATGTTTTCGTACTAACCGACCTCTCGCGCGTCTGGGTCGATGTCGCAGTCACACCGAAAGACTTGGCAAGCGTGCGCAGCGGCGCAACGGCGGTTGTCAGTGCCACCGGCTCTGATATGAAAGCCGTTGGGAAGGTAAGTTATGTCGGCTCACTAGTCGGGGCACAGTCCCGCGCCGCCACAGCGCGCGTCGTGATCGACAACCCAGGCGGCGCGTGGCGCCCTGGCCTGTTCGTGGACGTCGCACTGGTGCAAGGGACTAAACAGGCTGCTGTGGCGATTCCGGCCGATGCTATCCAGACGGTGGAAGACAAGCCAGTAGTGTTTGTAGTGACGGAAGGGGGCTTTCGCACGCAGCCGATCGTGGCCGGCATTAGTGACGGCAAAGGGGTGGAAATCCTGAAGGGCCTGGCAGCAGGAACGCGCTACGTTAATCGCGGCAGCTTCGTGCTCAAGGCCGAACTTGGCAAGGGCAGCGCCGAGCACGACCACTAATAGGGGATTTCCATGTTCGAACGCATCATTCGTTTCGCCATCGACAGCCGATGGCTGATCATGGGTCTAGTCCTGGCCATGGCGGCAATTGGCGTCTACAACTATCAGCGTCTGCCGATCGACGCTGTGCCAGATATTACTAACGTGCAGGTTCAGATCAACACCTCGGCACCAGGCTATTCGCCGCTCGAGGTCGAGCAGCGCATTACCTATCCGGTCGAGACCGTGATGGCGGGCCTGCCTGGACTGCAGCAGACTCGCTCATTATCGCGTTACGGGCTGTCGCAGGTCACAGTCGTTTTCCAGGATGGTACTGACATCTACTTCGCGCGCCAGCTGGTCAACCAGCGACTGCAGGAAGCCCGTGAAGGGCTGCCGGAGGGCGCAACGCCCATGATGGGGCCAATTTCCACTGGCTTGGGCGAGATCTACCTCTGGACGGTCGAAACAGAAGCAGGCGCAAAGAAGCCTGACGGGACAGCCTATACGCCAACTGACTTGCGCGAAGTGCAGGACTGGATCATCAAGCCGCAGTTGCGTCAGGTCCCGGGCGTGACCGAAATCAATTCGATCGGTGGCTTCGCTAAGGAATACCACATCACGCCGGATCCGAACCGGCTCAGTTCCTATGGTCTGACCCTGGCCGACGTCGTCACTGCGGTTGAGCGCAATAACGATAACACCGGGGCAGGCTACATCGAGCGCTCGGGCGAACAGCTTCTCATCCGCGCGCCGGGGCAGGTGCGAACCATCGAAGACATCCAAAACACCATCCTGAAAAATACCGATGGCGTCGCGGTTCGGATTCGTGATGTCGCGGACGTCGCCGTCGGCCGCGAACTGCGCACGGGCGCCGCGACCGACAACGGTGCCGAAGTTGTGCTCGGTACCGTATTCATGCTCATCGGCGAAAACAGCCGGCAGGTCTCGCAGCTCGTTGCAGAGAAGATGGTCGAGATCAACAAGACTTTGCCTGCTGGCGTCAAGGCCGTCCCCGTGTATGACCGTACGGTGCTGGTCGACAAGGCGATTTCCACGGTACGTAAGAATTTGCTCGAAGGTGCGATCCTGGTGATCGTGATCTTGTTCCTATTCCTGGGCAATATCCGCGCAGCGATTATTACCGCGATGGTCATTCCACTGTCGATGCTATTCACCTTCACCGGCATGGTGACCTACAAGGTCAGTGCCAACTTGATGAGCTTGGGTGCTCTCGACTTCGGCGTCATCATCGATGGCGCGGTCGTGATCGTGGAGAACTGCGTGCGGCGCCTGGCGCACGCGCAAGAACAGACCAAACGTGACCTAACCTTGGAAGAGCGCTTCCGTGAAGTGTTTGCGGCCGCAAAGGAAGCGCGCCGGCCACTGCTGTTCGGGCAGTTGATCATTATGGTTGTGTACCTGCCGATTTTCGCTTTGAGCGGGGTCGAGGGCAAAATGTTCCACCCGATGGCGTTCGCTGTCGTCATAGCTTTGCTTGGCGCGATGATTCTGTCGATCACGTTCGTGCCCGCGGCCGTTGCCCTGTTCATCGGCAAGCGCGTGGCCGAAAAGGAGAACCGCTTAATGACAATGGCGCGTAATGCCTATGCGCCTGCATTGCGCGCTGTCCTGCGTAACGGACCGATCGTGCTGACGGCATCGATTGTCACCGTGGTCCTGTCTGGACTGCTGGCGACACGACTCGGGAGCGAATTTATTCCCAACTTGAATGAGGGCGACATTGCGATCCAGGCGCTACGCATTCCCGCGACCAGCCTCACCCAATCAGTCGATATGCAGAAGAAGCTGGAGGTCGGCCTCAAAGCGAAGTTCCCCGAGATCGAACGGATATTTGCCCGCACCGGTACCGCCGAGATTGCATCCGATCCGATGCCGCAAAACATCTCGGACGGCTACATCATGCTCAAGCCGGAGGCCGACTGGCCGAAACCGAAACGCAGCCACGCCGAACTTGTGGAAGCCATCCAAGAGGAGGCGGAAAAATACACCGGCAATGCCTATGAGTTCTCGCAGCCTATTCAACTGCGTTTCAACGAGCTAATCTCCGGCGTGCGTAGCGACGTCGCAGTCAAGCTGTATGGCGACGACATGGAAGTGCTGGCATCGACCGGTGCTCAGATCGCCGCGGTGCTACAACGCGTGCCGGGCGCAGCTGAAGTTAAGGTAGAGCAGACTACCGGTTTGCCGATGCTGACAGTCAATATTGACCGGGACAAGGCAGCGCGCTACGGGCTGAACATCACTGATGTGCAGGCCACGATCTCTGCGGCCACAGGTGGACGCGAGGCCGGCACCATGTTCGAAGGCGATCGCCGCTTCGCCATCGTGGTACGGCTACCAGAGGTGCAACGCGCAGACTTGGATGCACTTCGTCGCCTGCCGATCGCAGTGCCACCACCCTCAGGCACAAGCGCTGGAGGCAATGAAGACGTTCCCGCCTTCATTCCCTTAGGTGAACTGGCAACGCTCGATCTAGCACCGGGTCCGAACCAGATCAGCCGCGAAGACGGCAAACGCCGTATCGTGGTCAGTGCCAATGTACGCGGCCGCGATATCGGCAGCTTCGTGCCGGAAGCGGAGGAGGCTCTGGCCAAGGGCGTGAAGATCCCTGCAGGCTATTGGACCACTTGGGGCGGGACATTCGAACAGCTTCAGTCGGCTACCCAGCGCTTGCAGATCGTTGTGCCGCTGGCGTTGTTCCTGGTGTTCATGTTGCTATTTATGATGTTCCGAAACGTCAAAGACGGGCTGTTGGTGTTCACCGGCATCCCGTTTGCCTTGACCGGCGGGATCGCGGCCTTGGCTTTACGAGGCATTCCGCTGTCGATTACCGCTGCGGTCGGCTTCATCGCCTTGTCTGGGGTGGCCGTGCTGAACGGGCTGGTAATGATTTCGTTCATCCGCTCGCTGCGAGAAGACGGCATGTCGCTCGACGAAGCGATCACCCATGGAGCGCTAACGCGTCTGCGGCCGGTCCTTATGACGGCGCTAGTTGCGTCCTTGGGATTTGTGCCAATGGCGATTGCCACTGGCACCGGCGCCGAGGTACAACGCCCGCTGGCGACGGTGGTTATCGGCGGCATCCTGTCGTCCACGGCGCTAACGTTGTTGGTACTGCCTCTTCTATATCGACTGGCGCATCGTAAGGATCCAGATGGCCCCCTGCGTGAGACGCGCGTGGTCACCCCCGTCTAAAACCCGCGTGAAGCTGTGTATCCGGCGGTGTGAACAGCACACCGCCTCTTGAGGGGCGAGTCAGCGGTATGTGCCGGCACTCATGTTTGGCTCGCCCATGCACTTCGTGCGGCCCATCAGGGAGAGGTCGATTATGCGTTTGACACCAAGTGGGATTGAAGTGGTTTTGCCGCATCTTGTGCTGGGAACGAATGTCCTGTCACTGGCGTGGACCGCTTACGGCGCCATATTTTGGGAGAGCTTTTCGCTCGCTGCGAGTGCCCTGTACCAAATTGCCGTCATCATGCTTTATAGCAATAAATGCGAGCGCGCAGTTGGCAAAGAAGAGGAGGCAGGTCGGGACGAAAATATGCGATTCGCCGTTGTCGTCGTTCTGCTAATTCCAAGTCCGTTTATCGCAGGAGGGGCCATACATGCTCTTAACCATGCCTCTAACCTCTTGCCAAGCGATTTGATGCCGCTTGCAATGTGCGCGTTCACGGCCGGCGCATTGCGTGCGCTATACAGTTGTTTATTGTGCGAACAGCACGGTGCGATGTTCGTGATCAAGGCAGCGGTCGCTTTGTTACCTTTTATCGCCCCACTGGTGGCGGTAGGTTTGATTGCAGCAGGGTTCGACAACGTAGATGCCGTAACTGGCATTGCACTGGTGCTGATCCTGCTCTTGGCCGTGCTTGCGCCGCAAGTGGTTCACATCAGGCGGCTTTTCTACTGAGGTAAGGATTGGCCTGTACGCAAATAATTGCGCGCCGCTGCGCGATGCGATGCAAAGACCGGCGGTCGGTCCAGTGCCAACTTAAAAATGTAAGATATTGAGGAGATATCATGGGTTCAGGGCATTCACATTCGCACGCCATTTCACCTACACAGAACGCTCGTCCTCTGTGGATAGCACTAGGGCTGACATCGTCGTTTCTGGTCGCTGAGCTCATTGCCGGGATCATGACGAATAGCCTCGCCTTGATTTCCGATGCGGCGCATATGTTCACAGATGCCGCCGCACTCGCGATATCGCTGGCCGCAATTCACATCGGGCGACGTCAGGCCGACGCAAAGCGTAGCTTTGGGTACTATCGTTTCGAGATCCTGGCAGCAGCCCTCAACGCGATTCTGTTGTTCATGGTGGCCATTTACATTCTTGTTGAGGCCTGGAAGCGGCTGCAGGATCCGCCCGAGATAGCCTCTGGCGCCATGCTCATCGTGGCGGTGCTCGGCCTGGTGATCAACTTGATCAGTATGCGGCTCCTTTCTGCCGGTAAGGATGCTAGCCTGAACGTGAAAGGCGCTTATCTGGAAGTATGGAGCGACATGCTCGGATCGATTGGCGTGATCGTCGGTGCGCTTGTGATTCGCTGGACCGGCGCCACCTGGGTCGATTCGTTGATCGCTGTGGCCATCGGACTGTGGGTGTTGCCGCGCACTTGGATTCTGCTCAAAGCAAGTTTGAACGTCTTGCTCGAAGGTGTACCTGAAGGCATCGATTTAGCTGATGTGAAAACCAAGATTCTTGCAGTGCCAGGCGTTGCAAGCGTCCACGACCTGCACGTGTGGGCCATCACAAGCGGCAAGGTGAGCTTGAGCGTGCACATCGTTTGCGATCCGGGGCATGTGGATCTCGAAGCGTTACTGATCTCGGTCCGTCATGAAATCGCAGATGAATTTCACATCTACCATTCGACAGTGCAAGTCGAGCGCACGCCTTGCGAGCAGGCCACCGAGGTCCATGGCTTCGAGCCATCGGCAAGTCACTGATTTTATAGAGAAGAGCATATGATTGAACATATCAAGAATGGGCTGACCGAAGCGCGGCACGCTCTGGACTTGTTCGTGAACGACGCAACCAAGCTGCAAACCGTGGCTGACGCCGCACAGGTACTGGTGACATCGTTCGGCAAGGGAGGAAGGGCTTTTTCTTGCGGGAATGGCGGTTCAATGTGCGACGCCATGCATTTCGCGGAAGAACTGACAGGACGCTTCCGTCGTGATCGGCCCGGGATCGCCGCAACCGCAATTAGCGACCCAACTCATATCACCTGCGTTGCAAACGACTATGGATACGATCAGGTGTTCGCCCGTTACATCGAGTCCCATGGTCGTGCGGGCGATGTACTGCTCGCGATCAGTACGAGCGGGAAAAGCCCTTCGATTCTGGTCGCGGCCCAGATGGCGCAAAAGCTTGGTATGGTCGTGATCGCTTTGACAGGGACTGCTGGCTCGCCATTGGAGGACTTCTCAGACGTCTGCATCAGCTGCCCGGGCGGTAATTTTGCTGACCGTACTCAAGAGCTACACATCAAGATCATCCATATAATGATCGAGTTGGTCGAGCGCGAACTGTACCCGGCCAATTACTAGCGTAGGCATGGGCGAGTTCCAGGGCCAACGCGAGTGTACAGCGCGTCCCGCTGCCGAGGCGAACGGACGCCTTGAGCATGAGGGGGTCATTGTCCTGGTTAAGAACGTCGGCTAATGCTGCCAAAGCTAAGAATCGCTGTGTCTTTTCTGCCGACGCTACCAATTCGCTCGATGCTTGTCTTCAGTATCGTTGTGCCGCGTGTCGTCCGGTGCGTGCAGATAACCACTAGTGGTGCTGATCGAAGCGTGACCCAGATTGTCTCTGACATGCCGCAAGTCTACGGAGTTGTTCGCCATGTGTGACCCCGCGGTATGCCGCAACCAGTGCGCCGATGCCTGACTGACTCGATGAGCAACATGCACGAATTGTGGTCCCTTGAGCTCGATTCGCTCGGCCGTCATCGCGAAAACAGCCTTGATGATATCGTGGATCCCGCCGCGACTCATCGCCTTAGGCTTCCCGCCGATGGGCAGTAGCAGCGGCGTCGACTCTCCAGGTACAGGCAGCGCAGGGAAGCTTAGTTCACGCCTATATCGGCCGAGTTCGTTCATCAATTCATTGGTCGCCGGCACTAGGCGTACCTTACTTCCTTTGCCGAGGATCTCGAGCCACCACCGTTCGCTGCCATCGCGGTCGCGCCTGCAGAAGAAACTGCCCATATTGTTCTCGGCAATCTCCGAGATGCGTATACCGCACACATAGAGCAATGTGAACAACCACCGCAGTCGCAGATATCGCTCACGCTCCCTCGGCGTTTCGCGCGGCATGGCGTCAATCGTGGCCTTTACTTCTAGCCAGAGTTCATCGTCAAAATAGCGTTCAATACGAGGCGCCCGTGCGCGACCTCTTTGGCGGGAAAGCGAGAGCGGATTGCCTGCCAGGTAGCCTGCACTGACAAGCCAGGCGAACATCGACGTCAATATGATACCCGCCTGCCTTTGACTTGACGCTGACAATGCCCCTGCGAACGGGCGCCAACGCGGATCATTTCGAGGATGTCTGCGACTCTGTTCACTCACCCATCGGTCTCGGGGCAAGGGGTTGCCCAAGAATGCCTGATAGGCCAACCAATCTTCGTGCGTCAGGGAAGACAGCGGCTTGGCACGCTGAAGCACACACCAGAGAAGCAGCCGCTCAGCCTCTTTTCGATAGGCGTCGAACGTGGCCTTTTTATGGACAAAGTTCGCGAGCCAAGCCAGCACCGCCGCGACATCGGTGTTCGCGCTGATCTGCCTCGGCACATGCCACTCGCGATTAGACCCAACGGACCCATCCAGGTCGCGTGATACCGTCATCACCTCCATAGGCGGAACGGAAATTTCTTCGAGGACGGCGGCTATCTGTTCAGACATTGAAACGTACTGTTTTACGGGAATTTAACTCGGTTGAGATTTCCCGGTGCCGCTCTGAATGCGCACCTCTTGGCGAATCTCGACTGGTTGCAGCGTCTGGTAGCGCTGCCGAATATTATTGTAGACGCCAGGCGTGTCTTCAGCGGCGACTGTTACAACCATCGCATATGGCAAAGCGGGGAGGGCGGCGTTGTCGACGCTTTGTCCGTCCTCACGCGCGCCGTACGTGATGTCGAAAAGCGGATCGTCTAGCGTGTCGACGTTGAACCGATGTTCATGTTTGAGCGTCGTCTCCCACTTTTGCTCGTCAGTGCGCGCTTCGAGCTCGGTCGTGTACATCTTCGATGACGAGAAAAATGGCATCGTTTTCTTCGACGTCTTCTTCGGACGCAACAGCACCGTCAGCCCGGCACGCGTGTAATTCACAGCGTGTTCAGGATCGGTATGACTGGCAAAGCACAGCGTCGCGCGAAGAGTGACTTTCCCATTCAATGGCAGGGAGGGGAACGGGATGAGCGCGCGCAGATTCTGTCCGGCCTGCAGGGTGCCCTGATAGATTACTCGCACTTCGTTGTCCTCGCACGTCAAGACTTCATCGACACTTTGAGGAAACCGGCCGTGTCCGATGTGGCTCATCAGCATGTGCTTTGGCCGGCTAGCGTGGTGCGACATCAAGGCGCGAACCGCTAAAACGCTCAACGGAGAATTGAGGGAGACCTTCACGCCGATCGCTGTTCTAAGGGTCGCTGGAGAGCTAAAACTGGTGCCTGTCGTGTGAGCGTAGTGACCACTGAGAGCGTTGTAGACGACGAAGGGTTCCTCTTCCGAACCACCGAAGGCTACGCCATCGGGTTTGATCATGCCAGGGCTGCGGCCGGGACCGTGTGAGCTATAGGGCGCGCGCTCCCAGGACAAACCTGTGCCGTCGCAGGCGCCCACCGCCAGGGCATTGACCATATCGGAAGGAGGCTGCACCCGGCTCTCCGGCCATTCCTTTTCGCCATCATTACCGACCGCGATAGCTGCCAGCGTGTTGCCAGAGGCGAGATGACTGTCGATTAGCGCCGTCCATGGATGGACCTCGTCATCATCCATCGGCATATATGGCCCGATGCTGAAGTTCACAAAGTCGTATTGCTCAGTTTTGAGGACATGGTCGATATTCTTGAGCACATCGTAGAGGTCGACATCGGGCACATTATCGGAAAGCTGCAACGACGGGCTGATGCAGCGGTAGTGATGCACGTCTGCATAAGGGCGCGGGAACTGCTCGCTATCTTCGTCAAGTGGTCCGAACAGCAGAGCGCTGGTCACACCGTTGCCATGATTGAGATAGGCCGCCGAGGTCGTCTCTGCACCTGGCAAGATTGTCTCTTGTACCCACCGGCCCAGGTCGGTGTGACCGATGCCGCCGTCGAACACTGCAACCTTCAGCTTGGTGTCGATCGCCGGCTGCTCAGTTAAAGCAGGCGCGACGACGCTCGAGCTACGCATGTCCCTGCCGCCGATACGTAATGACGGCATCACCCGCACCGCCCGCACAAATTGGAACGCTGCCAGATCCTGCGCTTTAGCGGCCGCCAGGCGCACTGGAATGAATGTCAGGGCAGATACGCTCAGCGCACGTGATACTTCAGCTGTTCCACCTAGCGAGGCGACGTAGGATGCGAACGCTTTGATGATGTCGGCATCTTCGACAGCGGCATGCAGGACAACCTCAAGAGAGGCCAGCGCTTGATCCGAATTCCTGGCGAAGTTCTTGTCCGCAGCGCTGAACTCCTCCAGGAGTTCGAATCGACAGAGTGCCTTCTGCTGCGTTTCGAAAATCTCTTCCGAAAAAAGCATTCTCTTCAACTTACTGAATGCTACCTCGGTACCTGCGACATACAAAGCTGCGGTGAAGGTCGCTTCACCTGCACGTTGGCGGCTGCTTGCGACGTCGCGCGGCACTACGCGAGCTGAGCGACTTCCCACGCAACGCAAGCCGCTTGCCTTGAGCAGGTTATTGGGATGATGTGTTTTAGCGAGGAAGGCAGGATGTAACGTAAACCTGGCAACGGACTCGCCGCGAGGCTTGAGCGCCGGCGGCTGTGCATGATGGGTGTGCAATAACAGATCAAGTTGCTTGCCCAAGAATTCTCGCTGCTGCGCGATGTTATACGGGTACTTTTTAAGTCCCGATCCGCGCTTGAGCGTGAAAGGCTGCGTGAGCGTCTCGCCGTATCCCAAAATGATGTTCGTTGCCGCCATTCCTGATTACTCCCCGAGGTAACGTTTGATGACACTGCTCACTGTAGGATGGGTTTTCCCCAGCCGAGATGCGATTTCCCGTCGCGATAGGCCTTCCAGATGCAACAGAAGCATCTCGCCTTCATGCGGTTTAACCATGTCGCCTTTTCTCATCCTGAGCTGCAAGGCATTCTTGACCAGAATCGGTACGAGCGCCGATTGCTCGAGGAGGGCGGTTTTACGAGACGAATGGATGAGGTGGCCGATCGAGCTGAACGATTCCCCGTGCAGCAGGGCAGCCAGATTCCGGCGGATGTTCTCGCCCATCGGCAGATCCTGCAAATACTCCACAATCAACTCCGGTGAAGGGGGCTCGAACTGGACGACGTGATCGAACCGGCGCCACACTGCAGGGTCGAGGAGTTCACCGTGATTCGTTGCCGCAATTAACAGCGAGTTCGCTGGCCAGTCGTCGAGGGCCTGCAAGAGCACGTTGACCAAGCGCTTGAGTTCGCCGACATCGCTGTCGTCATCGCGCCGCTTTGCGATCGCGTCGAACTCATCGAGTAGCAAGACGCATGGTCGAGAGATTGCATGATCGAACACAGCGCGTACATTGTTGCCAGTTTTCCCAAGATAGCTGCTCATGACCGTCGCCAGATTCAACGTCAGCAGAGGCAACTTGAGTTCTTGTGCCAACCAGTGCGCAGCAAGCGTCTTGCCGACGCCAGGCTTGCCGCAAAATAGCAACATCCTTGCCGGCGCCAAGCCTTCCTGCATTAGCAGTTCGAGGCTGCGCCATTCTTTCATCACGCCTGACAGCACGCCGTCAACCGTGTTGCTAAAGACAGGCCGTTTTGGCAAAACCACTGGGAAGATGGTTTCTACAAGCTCCATTCGCGAATCGGCATCTACTGGCGTCGGGACGAAGTCCCCGGCGCCGCGCATGACATTGTCAACAGAGAGGAACTGCGCAAGCTCTTGGGCTAGCGCCAAGTCGGTTTGTTTAAGCTTTGAAGCAAACCGGCCAACTGCGAGCGCGAACGCGCTACGCGAACCGGTCATTCCCGATTGAACCACCTTCACCAACTCTTTTCTCGGGAAACTTTCCACGACAATCCTTATCAATCAACTAGTTACGACACTTGGAAAATCTCTATGCGTCGATTTTATACGAATCTTTCCACCAAAGCCATAATTTTTACCGTACCTGGGACGGGACGGTGTGGCGGGCGAACTAGTGCGGGAGCCGTGATGGAATCAGCCGACATAATGATAATAATGTCTGATGCGTGTCAGCACGTGAGCAGGTAAAGAAGGCCATCGAAGGCTGCTAGAACAAAAGATGAATCGCCACCGCTTGGACGGTGGCGCAATGAAATCAGAATGTGGCAGGCACATGCACGGGCAGGTACACATCGGGCATATCGCGCGTTACCCCGACGCGTACCGATACGCTGAGGTTGCGATTGTCGCGCAGTCCATACACCAACGGCTGCCGATCGGACGTTTGTGCTTGCGAGCCATTTTCTCGATGAGTAGGAGGAAGGGAATCGCCCACCGATTGATGATTGAATGGTCAACCCATACGCCGCGCTCTTCCATCACTTCTCCAATGTGCAGGTAGCTCAGCGGGTAAGCCGCATATTAACGGATGCGCACCAGGATGACGCCGATCAGGAAACGCATTCCTTCGAAGTGGAGCCTGGTCATCGTTCACAGGCTTGGGCGTAAAAGTCTACCCGATCCCAGTGGCGGTTCCGTTAATTCGACAGAACCGTATATAACCCCCGAGTTCCTGCTCACACGAACTCTCTCTCCTTAACGATCTGCGTAGTAAACTTTCCGAACGATGATGTAATCGCGTTCTTCGACCAGGTTGTGGCGCAGCTGCACGAGGTCCCACGAATCGTCTTGATTGACAACGCCAGCATCCACAAGGGCGACCATATAAACAAGAAGCGGAGCCAGTGGGCCAAGGATGGCTTGTATCTGTATTATCTGCCGCCCTATAGCCCTGAACTCAATTGAATCGAGATTTTGTGGAAGCGCGCCAACCATTACTGGCGCCGCTTCGTTGCCAAGAACGGCACAGATCTGCTTGATGAGGTTCAGTCCTTGATGAGCGGCTTCGGGAGCAAACTCACGATGAATTTTGGGTGACTACTTAGCGTTAACTACCAGACAGGCGCCCTTAGCGTTCGTAGTGCTTCGGAAACAGTTTGTGGACGCTACAGCAACGTGGGTAGTGCATGCCACGGAAGAGGTCAGTGGCTTCAAGAATCGGCGGCACTTCTCGGAACAGCACGATGCCATGGCAAGCAAAACTATTGAAGCCAATATCCGTTTCGCTTCACATTGAACTGGTAGAGGTCGATCTCTTGCCGGGTAATAGCTGAGTCCGATGTGACGGACAGTGTCGAGTCGTAGCCGATCGCCCCCGCCGCGGGGCTAGGGACGCCGTCTTTTGGAACCTCTACGCCGAAGAAATTGAGCGAGAAGCCCTGATTGTCTCTGCGGCACGCTATCGTAAAGCGCCCGAGGTAGCTGCCTGAGAGGTAGCTTTTCGCAAAGGTGCTGCCGCTGATGTCGCGCGTTTCGCCGTCGACCGCCAAAGTCATCTTGCCGCGCTGCTCGGTGAGCTTGAGTTCACGGTCTTGGCACTTACCCTCAAGTATCGAACGCTCGATCTGCGGGACGTGGTAACTGTCGTCCGAGCTTACGATAACGGTAGTAGTCAAGGCGGCGGCAAACAACAAGGCTGTAAGCATGAACGGAGTCCCAGGGTTGTGCGTGATCGATTATTGCATCACCGAGAGGCGTCGACAATCACAGATGTTTCATTCGGAACCAGTATACCGGTTGCGTTGACCAAATAGCAAATCCGTGCTTTCCAGGACGCCAGCGGACGACGGGATCTTGCAGTGATTCAGCCCGGTACGCGTCCCATGCACAGGGCCGCGCACCGGCACTACCTACAGTTTCATATCCTTAGTTGTGATCTCCCGATGAGGCACCAACATTGCGCGCTTCATGCAGGGAGCGTTCGTGTAACAGACGCCACGCTGCCGGGATGACGAACAAGGACAGCAGCGGTGCAGTGACCATTCCGCCGATCATCGGCGCCGCAATGCGCTGCATGACTTCTGAGCCGGCCGCGCTTCCGAACATGATGGGAAGCAGCCCGGCCACGATGACTGCAACCGTCATCGCCTTGGGACGTACCCGCAGGAGCGCACCTTCCGTGATCGCTTCCATCACCAGTTCGCTGGTCAAAGCACGCCCGGCATCGAGCCGGCTCTGGAGCGCATTGCGCAGATAGACCTGCATGACGACACCAAACTCTGCCGCGAGCCCTGCGAGCGCGATAAACCCGACCGCAGTTGCAACGGACACGGCGTGGCCAAGCAGCCAGACCAGCCAGAACCCGCCGACGAGTGCGAACGGCACGGTCGCCATCAGAAGGAGCGCTTCCGCCGTGGAGCGGAAGGCCAGGTATAGCAATAGGAAGATGACCAGCAAGGTAAGCGGGACGACGGTCTTCAAGCGCTCGGAAGCGCGCTCGAGATATTCGAACTGTCCCGACCAGCCGACGGAATAACCCGGCGGCAGCGTGACCTTTTCCCGGACGCGCTCCTGCATTGCGCGAACGGCAGTCAAAAGGTCGACACCGCGGACATCGACATACACCCAACCGGACAGGCGCGCGTTTTCGCTGCGGATCATCGGAGGCCCGTCCATCACGACAATCGTCGTCACGTCGCCTAGGCGGATCTGCGCGCCCCGCGCGGTGACGACCGGCAGTTCGCGCAAGGCCTGAACCGAATCGCGGTAGTCCTGCGGATAGCGCACGTTGATCGGGAAGCGCTGCCGCCCGTCGACGACTTCGCCCACGTTGTCGCCACCGATCGCCGTCGATACGACCGTCTGGATGTCGGCCACGCTCATGCCATAGCGCGCGGCGCGCAGCCGGTCGATGGTCACGTCGATATAGCGGCCGCCGCTGAGCCGTTCGGCAAGCGCGGAGCTGACGCCGGGGACCGTCTTGACGGCGGCTTCGATGGCCGTCGTCACCTTATCGATCTGGCCCAGGTCCGGCCCGGAAACCTTGATGCCTACCGGCGTCTTGATACCGGTGGAGAGCATGTCGATGCGGTTGCGGATCGGCGGCACCCACACGTTCGATAGCCCAGGCACCTTCACGATGCGGTCAAGCTCCTCCACCAGCTTTTCGGTGGTCATACCCGGCCGCCACTGGTCCTTCGGCTTGAACTGGATCGTCGTTTCGAACATTTCCATCGGCGCCGGGTCGGTCGCGGTCTCCGCGCGACCCGCCTTGCCGAAAACGGTCGCCACCTCGGGCACTGTCTTGATCAAGCGGTCGGTCTGCTGCAACAATTCGCTTGCCTTTGCGGCGGACAGGCCTGGCAGGGCCGAGGGCATGTAGAGGAGGTCGCCCTCGTTCAGGGGCGGCAGGAACTCGCCGCCCAGCCGCGAGATAGGGATGGCCGTCAGCAGAAGCGCGATCATGGCGATACCCAGCGTGGTTTTCGGGTGCCGGAGACTGGCGTCGAGCAGCGGGCGGTAACCCTTGATGAGCAGGCGATTGATCGGGTTGGCGGACTCCTTCGGGATCCGGCCCCGGATGAGATAGCCCATCAGTACAGGAACCAGGGTAATGGCCAGTCCGGCGGCCGCCGCAAGCGTGTACGTCTTGGTGTAGGCAAGTGGCGAGAACAGCTTGCCCTCCTGGGCTTCGAGCGCGAACACGGGGATGAAGGAGAGGGTCACGATCAGGAGCGAAAAGAACAGTGCCGGCCCGACTTCGACCGATGCCTGGGCAATGATTTCCCAGCGGGTCCTGGCGTCGGGCGCGCTGGCCGTGTTGGTTTCCGCATAGCTCTCGAGGTGCTTGTGGACGTTCTCGACCAGGACGAGCGCGGCATCGGTAGCGGCGCCTACGGCGATCGCGATGCCCCCAAGTGACATGATGTTCGCATTGACACCCTGGTAGCGCATGACGATGAATGCCGCCAGCACGCACAAGGGCAGGGTGAGCACGGCCACGAGCGCGCTACGCACATGGAACAGGAAGACCGCGCACACGATCGCGACTACGATGAACTCTTCAACGAGCTTGCTCCCCAGGTTCGCCACCGATGCCGAGATCAGCGTCGACCGGTCATAGGTCGTGACGATCTCCACACCTTCCGGGAGCGAATGCTTGAGCGTTTCGAGCCTGGCCTTGACGGCGTCGATGGTGTCGAGTGCGTTCTTCCCGGACCGCATGATCACGACGCCGCCGGCGACCTCGCCCTGGCCATTGAGCTCGGCGATACCGCGCCGCATCTCGGGCCCCAGGCGCACCGAGGCGACGTCCCCCAGTAGGACCGGCGTGCCGGCTTCGTTCGCGTTCAAGACGATGTTGCGGAAGTCCTCCAGAGAACGTAGGTAGCCGTGCGAGCGGACCATGTACTCGGTTTCCGCGATTTCGACGACGGAGCCTCCGGATTCCTGGTTGGCCTGAGCGACCGCATCGAGCACCCAGGTGTGTGACATGCCGAACGCGCGCAAGCGGTCCGGGTCGAGGACGATCTGGTATTGCCGGACCATGCCGCCGATGCTGGCGACTTCCGCGACGTCGCGCACCGTCCTGAGCTCGAACTTCACGAACCAGTCGTTGAGGGCGCGCAGCTGGCTGAGGTCGTGCCGGCCGGTCCTGTCGACCAGCGCATACTCGAATACCCAGCCGACGCCGGTACCGTCGGGTCCCAGTTCGGCCCGCACGCCGGCGGGAAGGCGGTTCTGTACCTGGTTGACGTATTCCGTCACACGCGAGCGCGCCCAGTACAGGTCGGTCGCGTCATCGAACAGCACGTAGACGAACGAGTCGCCGAAGAAGGAGTACCCCCGCACCGAGGTCGCTCCGGGCACGGACAGCAGGGCAGTGGTCAATGGATACGTCACCTGGTCTTCGACCAGCTGCGGCGCTTTGCCGGGAAACTGGGCGCGAATGATGACCTGGGTGTCGGAAAGGTCGGGCAGGGCGTCGAGCGAGGTCGTGCGCAGCGAGTGGACGCCCCATGCCGCTAGCAGGGCGGCGGCAAGGAGAACCCAGACCCGGGCGGCGATCGACGCGCGGATGATGCGCGCGATCATTGCTTGCCGTCCTTCGCTACCACGACCCGCTTGAGCAGGTAGCCATCGGCACCCTCGACAAAGTCGAATTCGACGGTCTGGCCAGCCTGGATGTCCTTGAATGCATCAGGCGCAGGCTTCATGAAATCCATCGTCATGGGCGGCCATTGCAGTGTCGGGACGGGCCCGTGCGACAGCGTGATGGCATCTTCCGAGACCTGCTCCACCTTGCCGACCGCCGTATGTACCATTGCCGCTTTGCCTGGCTTGTCTGGCTGTGCAGCGGCGTTCGGCGACTTCTTCATGGCGTCCATACGGTTGGGTGCAGGCGTCTGGGCCCCGCCGCCATTGGTGGGTGCCGCCGGCATTTCACTTTCGAACTTGGGGAGGACCGATTTCAGGTTCGCTTCGGAATCGATCAGGAACTGCCCCGAGATGACGACTTTCTGGCCTTCGTCCACGCCGCTCAGGATCTCGGTGTCATTCCCGATCTCGCGGCCGGTTGTCACGACCACAGGACGCAGGCTGTCGCCCTGAGCGACCAGTACGATGGAACGTGTACCCGATGCGATCACGGCCTCGGTCGGAACCATCAGGCGCGGCTGTGCTGCAGCAGCGCTCAGCCGGACGCGCATCAGCATGCCAGGCATCAGTGATGCGTCGCGGTTGTCCAGTTCGATGCGGGCCTGGGCAGTCCGGGTAGCGGCGTTCACGCCTGGCAGGATTTCACGCACCTTGCCTTCATAGGTTTGCCGGGCATTGCCTTCCGCCGTCGCGCTCACCCGCATGCCGGCTCGAGCGGAGCCGATCAGGGCTTCCGGCACCTCGGCAAGCAGCCAGACGGTTTGCATGCCGACTACCTTGGCGATGGTCATGCCCGGTGTTACCTGGGCGCCTTCACGCACCCCGAGTTCGCTGACGACCCCGGAAACGGGGGAGGTGAGCAGCTGGTGCGTCTGCACACGCCCGGTACGCTCCAGCTCCGCGACAAGAGAGTCGGGGATCGAGAGTGCGCGCATGCGCTGGCGAGCGGCGGAGGCAAGCGCTGTGTCGCCGCCCCGTCTGAGCGCAAGATACTCCTCCTGGGGGGCGATCCATTCCGGGACGAATACCGAAGCGACGGACTGACCGCGCTTGATCTGCTGGAGTGGCGTGCGAACGTGAAGCCTGTCGATGTAGCCGGCGGTACGACTCTGGATGACCTCCTCGCGGCTGGCATCGAACTGGGTCGTGCCGACCAGATCGAGCGACTCGGTGACTACCTCGCGCCGCACGGTCGCGAACCGGATACCGAGATTCTGCTGGAGGGTCGGCGAGATCCTGACCCCGGTCGTTTCACCGCCGTCGGCGTACACCGGGACCAGCTGCATGTCCATGAACGGGCTTTTCCCGGGCTTGTCGAAGCGTTTTCCGGGAACCATTGGATCGTGCCAATACAGGACGCGCCTGCCCGGATCCGATGGGGAGGCGGTGGCCGGCGCGCTCCTGTCGCCGTGTCCGCCGGAGCCGCCTGGAGACCTGTTCGCGCCCAGCCAGTAGCCCCCATACCCGATCAGGGCACCCGCAGCAGTAAGGATCAGAGTCTTCGTTGCAAGGGAGCGCTTCATTTGCCAGTCCTCCCGGCACTTGCCAAGTCCTGCGGAAGCAGGCGCAGTTCCAGTCCCGCCCACACCAGTGCGGCCTCCAGCTCGAGCGCATTAACCTGCAGCCTGCGCGCGAGAGCGGCACGCCGGGCTTTGAATACCGAGGTCAGCGTTCCCATCCCGCCGCGATAGTCGGCCAGCGCGGTCTCGACCTGCCGTGCCGCCGTCGGCAGCAGTTCCTTCTCGAGCCGGGCGATGCGGCGCTTCAGGCTCTCGAGCTGCCCCAACTGGGCCTCGATAGCCGACCGTGTCTCGAGCAAAGCCTCCTCGTACTCCAGCCTTGCCCGTGTGCCCAGTTCGGCTTTCTCCGCGATCTCGCGGTCCTGGCGCTGCGCCCGGTGGATGGTCAAGGGGATGCTGACGCCAAACGAAACCATGTTTGAAAACTGTCCGCCGCGCTGGGCGAAGCCGGCTTCGAATGACCAGTCGGGCCGGCTTTCTTGTACGGCCGCGCCCGCGTCGGCGTCGGCCCGGTCGACGGCGCGGCGTGCGCCGAGGATGGCCGGATGCATGCTTTCCAGGTTCGACATCGCCAAGCGGGTTGCCGCAGTGTCCAGATTCGGCCCCTCATCAGACACGGCCCTGGAGTCGGTGCGGGTCCAGCGGCGCAGCTGGAGGAGCGCGGTCTGCAGGTCCTGCTCGGCCGCATCGACGTCGTCGCCGCTGAGCACGAGCTCGGCTCTTGCCTGAAGGACGTCGCTGGCCGAGGCCTTGGCCCCGCGATGCGATGCCTGGAGGGCCGAAAGTTCGCTTTCCATTTCGTGCGCAATCGACCTGGACAGGCCGACCGCTCGCTGCTTGTACAGCACGGTCAGCCACGCTTTTCCGGTCTCGACACGGATATTCGCGACCTTGTCGAGATGCGCCGCCTCGGCGGCCTCGACCGTGCGGCGTGCCACCTGCGTCCGGGCCTCCCGCTTGCCGCGGGAAACCCATTGCTGTTCGATGCCGATCCGGCGCATTGTCATGAAATCGGCTTTGGGGCGGAAGCGGTCCGGGCCCGTTACGGGCAGGTTATCGATGCCCAGTTTCAGGGTAGGGTCGGGCAACTGGTCCGCGCGCGCGGCAGCATGCTCGCTTGAGGCGACCGAGGCCTGTGCCGCCTTTGCTGAGGACGAAACGGACGTTGCAAGTGCCAGGGCTTCGTTCAGGGAAAGCCCAACGGGGGCAGCAGATGCGCCCCTCGGAACAAGTAGGAACAAGGCCACGACCAGAGCGTGGCCAAGGCGTGCGGGCTTGGCCGGCACGCCATGACGTGACATGAGATAAGAATACATACATCCTCCGCGAATGAAAACGAGCGCCGGCAACTGGCCGGGCACATGCCAGACGGGAGGTGGTCAGACTCGGATACGCAGAGTTCGCAGGTAGGGCGGGTCAGCGTCCGGCGCGGGGAGGTCGCCGAGCCAGGGCAGGGAGACCGCAAGCGTCGAGACGGGTGCGACGATCCGAACGAGGCCGGCGGGAGACAGCAGGCTCAGCGCAGGAGCCGGGTTATGGTGGTCGACGGACGCCTTGGTGTCAGCCGAGAACTCGGCACAATGGACGGGGCGCTCCATGTCCATGCCGGCGCAGAGCTCCCCATCCATCATCTGCATGGGCGCCTGCTTGCCGACTATCTCCGGGCACACGTACGATGCCATCGCCATGCCCGACGTCATGAAGGTCATGACGAGGAGAAGTGCAATGCATCTGAACAGTGCGGGGAAGGAGCGTCGCATCGGGTTTGGAAAGGTAACGGCGGTCCGTGACATTCTAGCCGTATTTCACAGCTTGATACGTGAGACGGATGAAGAAAAGTCTCACTTCTTAACTAGGCAGCCGACTAGTCGTGATCTTCGCTTAACACGGATGTGGCCTTCCCCCACCTCGCTCGAATGTTACCTATGCGGCCCTCCAGCAATGCTCAACGCTACATGCAGAATGCCGCGCGAAGGGAATAGACGACCGCAACGTCTCGTTCGACGATTTCAAGGTGTAACGCGACCGCAGTAGGGAACGTTGTGTTTACCTTGCGTGTTCGCTTAGGCAAGTACCGATTGACTCAAAGCAGCTTTACATCGCATTCGAACAAGTGGCCCGTCGAGTGTGGCGTGCTTGGTGCCCGTGCGAAACGTGTGGAATGGTGTTCGATGACCATGCTAAGGTTGCCATATGCACCACCGGTTAAAAACCTTCTTGCTTTGCCTATTGTTCGTGACCCTGCCGATACAGAGTATCGCCGGGGTCGCGCAGTTCGCTTGTAGCATGGCGCATCATCAAGTTGACCCCGACAGCGCTCAACAAGTTGTATATCCCACGCCTGAAATCTCGGCGAACCTTAGTGATATCGTCACCTCTGGAGACGACGCTGCGTCTGGCGATTGTGAGCGCATGCGTAGTCACAAGGGCGCGAATTGCGGAACATGTTCCGGGTGCTGTATTGGTAGCTATGCGCCTCCACCAGTTTTCAGCCTCGCTGCTGTGCAAGATTCGGCTGTAACTGCCAAGCCAAAAGCCACTTTCTCCTTCACTGGTCATTTCCCGCCACGGCTGGAGCGACCGCCACGATCCTCTCATTCCCTCGCATCATAGTAGGCTGGTCCGCGGCGTGCCTGTTCCTCGATTCAAGCATGCCAGGGCAGCGCTGGCCGTTGGACAATCTGTTCCATCAAGCTGATGCCGAATCACGCCGTACTTGCTACTTCATTAGTGGCAGTATTGGCTGGCCTACTTTGCGCACCCATAGCCAAAAATTTTTGACGAAGCCCGATGCGTTGCATTCCGCATTCTGGGTCGTCAAATGATCTATCGATTAATCGGAGAACCAGATGAATTCGTTCGATATCGACGCTAGCTGCAATAGCAACTGGCGCCGCCGCTTCCTGCAGGGTGCCGGTGCAGCGATCGGTCTTGCAAGCTTGAATCCCCGTTCACTCTTTGCGCAGCCTAGCGACCGGGGGACTCTGCGCGGGACCGACTTTGACCTAGTGATCGCTCCCATGCCCGTCAACTTTACGGGCGCCGCGCGGATCGCTACCGCGGTAAATGGCCAGGTTCCTGCCCCGATTTTGTGTTGGAACGAGGGCGATACCGTGACCATCCGGGTCACCAACCAACTGCAGACCGTTAGCTCCATCCATTGGCATGGAATCTTGCTTCCGGAGGAAATGGACGGCGTTCCGGGAATAAGCTTTTCAGGCATTGCGCCAGGTCAGACCTTCACCTACCGGTTCAAAGTGCAGCAAGCAGGCACATACTGGTATCACAGCCACTCAGCCTTCCAGGAGCAGACAGGATTGTACGGTCCGATCGTTGTGCTCCCAAAAAACGGTGAGCTAGTTTCGGCCGACCGTGATTACGTAGTCATGCTGTCGGACTGGACCGACGAAAAGCCTGAGCGCGTACTCGCTAATCTTAAAAAGATGAGCGACTTCTTCAATAACAAACAGCCGACGTTCGGTGAGTTTATGCAAGATGCCCAGCGCATGGGTGTTTCGGGCGCGGTTGAAAAGCGCAAGATGTGGAATCAGATGCGCATGATGCCGACTGACTTCAGCGATGTCACGGCTAGCCGGAACATCAGTAGCGCACTAAGGTACCTGATCAACGGCTCGACCTCAGAGAGCAACTGGACTGGAATATTCAGCCCTGGCGAGAAGGTTCGACTTCGGATCATCAATGGTTCGGCAACGACTATCTTCGATCTGCGCATTCCAGGTTTGAAAATGACCGTCGTTACCGCCGACGGGCAGGATGTGGAGCCGGTGACGGTCGACGAGATTCGTGTTTCGGTAGCTGAAACCTACGATGTCATCGTCGAGCCGACTGAAGAGCAGGCTTACACAATCTTCGCTCAGTCCATCGGCCGCTCCGGATCGGTACGCGCAACCCTCGCACCCCGCCAAGGGATGCAGGCACCTGTTCCGGAAATTGACGAGGCACACTGGCTCACTATGGTTGACATGATGGGAGCAATGGCCATGTCGGGCGCAAATGGCGGCCACGGCGGCCATGGAGCAATGCAAAACTCGTCCTCATCCAGTACGGCAAGTCGTGAGGCCATAGCGACGCACCAAAACCATGCACAGGATGCGCCGACAGCGGCTGACTCGCATGCAGGCCATGGCCAGTCGACGACAGCATCGACGTCCAAGCCAGCTCAAGCGCCGAAGGTACGTCATGCGCGAACTGAGTATGGCCCGGGCGTTGACATGCGTGTTGACATGCCCAGGACGAATCTGGACGACCCTGGCGTGAACCTGCGGGATAACGGCAGGCGGGTACTGACCTATGCAGACTTGCGTACGGTTGGAGGACCAGTTGATCCTCGGGAGCCCACGCGGGAGATTGAACTGCACCTGACAGGGAACATGGAGCGCTTCATGTGGTCGTTCGATGGCCAGAAATTTTCGGAGTCCCTGCCAATTCATTTCAGGTATGGCGAGCGGTTGCGCGTTGTGCTTGTCAACGACACGATGATGAATCACCCGATCCACCTGCACGGGATGTGGAGCGAGCTTGAATCTGCAACCGGACAATTCCAGGTGCGCAAGCACACCATTAACGTTCAGCCCGCGCAACGCGTCAGCTTCCGGGTGACCGCAGATGCGCCGGGCCACTGGGCTTTTCACTGTCATCTGCTTTATCACATGGAAGCCGGAATGTTCAGGGAGGTAGTAGTGTCATGAAGAATCAACTGAGGAAGCCGATTCCTTATGCCTTGGTGATCGCCTCGCTTTTTTCGCAGAATGCTGCCGCGCAAGCGACTGCGTCCGTCCAGCAGGTCCCCTCGGTGCAATCATTGACGGGGGACACTCACTCGACAATGGATCATGCGGCCATGGGTCACGTGACACCGCCGAGCTCTCCAGCTAAGCCTGTTCTGCAACCAGCAGTGCCTGCAAAACCAGATGCCAGACAAAGTTCTGGACAAGCAGCTCATTCTGTCCCAACGGAAGCAAAGACATCACGGGCGGAACAGCAGAATCAGCAACAAGGACAAGGATCTGAACATACTGGCCATCATACGACAGCTCCAGCCAATCGCTCAGGCACGCCTACGGCTCCGGAACCAGGAAACGTTGGGCAGCCGGTAAGAGAGCAGAGCCCGGCTTCAGGGCACGCAGGACACGCGATGCCAGCGCAAGCAAGTCCGACAGTGCAGGGGCAACGCAACGCGCCTCAAGCGCAGAATATGGATCACTCGGCGATGGGCCATGCACCGCCCCCCGGAGCGTCCGCCAGTAACGCCCATGCTGGGATGGATCATGCCGCCCAAGCCATAGTTTCGCCCGCCGCCGGCGGACAGGACATGCAGATGGGGCGCATGCAAGGCGGTCCACCGCCGGCCGACGCGCGCGACCCGAACGCGTATAACGAGGGCACGAAGTTCGCGCACCTCGGTAATCATGAGATGAACGACAACGCGCCATTCTGGAAAGTCCTGTTCGACAAGGCCGAGGCGGCGAAAGGCGACGGTGAGCAAGGCCAGAATGTGGAGTTCGAGGCCTGGTATGGCAACGACTACGACAAGGCCTGGGTGAAGGCGGAAGGCGAGCGCCGTGGCGAGGCACTTGAGTCGGCGCGCACTGAGCTCTTATGGGACCGGGCGTTTGCAACATTCTGGAGCACGCAAGTAGGTGTCCGGCACGATAGCGGCGAAGGCAAAAGCCGTAACTGGTTAGCCTTTGGCGTGCAGGGCCTGGCTCCCTACTGGTTCGAGACCGAGGCGACAGCGTACTGGCGTCCTGGCAGCGGCTTGGCAGCACGCCTGAGTGTCAAGTACGAGGTTCTATTCACTTCCCGACTGATCCTTGAGCCCGAGGTGGAAGCGAACCTTTACAGCCGTAGCGATCCGGAACGTGAGATAGGCAGCGGCCTGTCCGACATCAGCGCGGGCCTGCGGCTGCGTTATGAAGTCACACGCCAGTTTGCACCTTACATCGGGGTGACATGGAGTCGGCAATTCGGCGAAACCGCCGACTTCACGCGCATTCGTGGGCGGGGCCAAAGCGAGGTGCAGGCTGTTGCCGGCATCCGGTTCTGGTTCTAGTTCTGGATTGAGTAAATAAAGAAGCGAATTCGTATGAGACACGCTGAAAAGCGTGCGGGATTAATGGAAGAGGCAACCTTTCAATGAACGCTTAAGGAGAAGATCATGATCCAAAATCAGTTCCAATCGTGCATTCAGGCTTGCTACGAATGCGCTCAAGCCTGTGACACATGCGCTGCGGCCTGCCTTCAGGAACCGGATCCAAAGATGATGGCTCGCTGCATCGAACTGGACAACGAGTGCGCTGCGATCTGCCGTCTTGCTGCGCAGCTCATGAGCCGCTCGACCGAGCACGCAATTCAAGTGTGCCAGCTGTGTGCCGACATTTGCGAAGCTTGTGGGGACGAGTGCGCGCAGCATCAGGCGCAGCATTGCCAGGATTGCGCTGCCGCATGCCGCCGTTGCGCACAAGAGTGCCGAAACATGAGTCAGTCGGCCGCTGGAGCCGCATCGATGTCTGGATCGCAAATCGGATCCCACTAAGCGTATGGGCTGCAGTCATCGATGGGATGAAAACCGACTGTAGCCCCTTTTTGGAACAAGTATTGCATTCAAGGAGAGCAGATTATGGCAAATAACATGAACAGGGCAAAGGATGCACAGGATGCGGGCGCCCGGGCATTGGAGCGGGTTGGAGCACAGCACGCAAAACGTGATGGCATCTCTTTTGATTTCGACGCTGGTAGCGCCCCTTATGACTATGCAATCCGTGTCGGCACTGGCGCAGTCAATACATTGTCGGGCAGCGAAACGCGTGATTATCTGTGGGGCCTGGGCGGCGATGATGCGCTCGATGGCGGTGCTGGTGAAGACAATCTCTTCGGGGACGCAGGCGCCGATCTGCTCGTCGGCGGCGATGGTGGCGACCGGATGATGGGAGGGATGGGTAATGACCGGTTGTATGGAGGTGCTGAAGCAGACGGTCTGATGGGAGGAGCGGGTAACGACTTGCTTGACGAGGGCGAGGGCCATGGCGACCTCAACGGCGGCGCCGGCGACGACATCCTGATCGGGGGCTTGGGCGCGGACGCTTTCATGATCTCGCCCGACAGCGGCAATGACGTCATTCGCGACTTCACTGCTGGGCCAGGAATGTTCGATCACCTCGCGATCAACGGCCTGAGCTGGGCGGACCTTTCGTTTGCCGACACTCCCGACGGTGTCAAGATCAGCTGGGACGGCGGTTCGGTGCTCATGAATGGAGTGACAAAGGCGGATTTATCGCAAGACGATTTCATGTTTGCCGAGTCTCCTGAGCTTCCACCCTCCTCACGCCCGGCTGACGCTCCTACGCCTGAGCGGCCGACTATGAGCGAAGAAGGACCTGTGATTAACGGTTCGGACAGAAGCAATCCAGCGTTTGATCGCATCGCTGATGCAATGTTAAGGCGTGATACACCGGTGCAGTTCGGCTTTACCGGTGATGAAACCTACAGGGTGAAAGTAGGTACGGAGGTCGCAGACACCTTCGATGGGGCCGAGACATGGGATCACTTTTTTGGTCGCGATGGCAACGACCAGCTCTTCGGCAATGGTGGTGACGATATCCTCCAAGGCGACGCAGGCGACGATAGCCTGGAAGGTGGCGCAGGGTCTGATAGGCTCGACGGCGGGATGGGTAATGACCAACTTGACGGTGGCGATGCGGAAGACGAGGTCATGGGAGGGGACGGTAACGACGTCATCGATGCGGGCGCTGGTCACGACAAGATTGAAGGCGGCATGGGTAACGATACCATACGCGGCGGTACTGGCGCAGACGCATTCATGGTCATGCCTGACAGCGGTAACGATGTCGTACTTGACTTCGAAGCGCGTGGTGCTGCCCAAGGGGCTTTCGATCACATCGCATTCATCGACATCATGCCAGACCAGGTATCTGTCCAGGATGCGACGGCTGGTGCCTTGATCTCGTGGGACACGAATGGGGATGGCGCGGCGGACGGTTCGGTCTTGCTGCAGGGTGTCTATATGGCGGATCTACGCCAGTCCGACTTCATGTTTAATGAAGAGCCTGCCTTTATCGCTGGGGTAAGTACGGTTGGCTCTAATTACGTCTTCCCGCTGTAAGGCCAGACGCCTTGCATGAGCTGTCAGTGACATCTTAGGCATCTTTTAATGCTTTAGATGTCACTGCTTAAAATTGCTATTAGCGTAGTATCGGGGAAGGTAAAAACACAACTTAAGTTTCCGTTCTTTGAGGTGACTGATGGTGGCATTGAAAACATTGCTTCTGGCGGCCGTGATAGTAATTGCCGCTGGATTCGCGTTTATATACTCTGGCTTATATAATATTGCGGCAAATGATATGCATACGGCGCCAGTCCGTTGGGCGCTTGAAACTACGCGCAACCAGTCAATTGATCGTCGTGACGACAGTATAAGGGTCCCTGCCGATCTCGCTGACATGCGACGAATCGAGAACGGCGCGAGGTCGTACGCAGCAATGTGCCAGATATGTCATCTCGGGCCTGGTGTCGAGCCAACGCCAATACACCTTGGGTTAAATCCGCAACCACCTTTATTTACCAAAGAAAATAGCCATCAGTCAGACGAGAGTTTGTTTTGGATTATAAAGAACGGTATCAAGATGACAGGGATGCCTGCGTGGGGAGCGACACACAGCGATAAAGAGCTATGGGATATCGTTGCTTTTCTCAAGAAGCTCCCTGAATATTCAATCGAGCAGTACGAAGATCTTAGTGGTCGCGCGGAGCACAACAGTAACCCGAGTTCGACACATGCGAATGGAGATTCCCCCGCTCATTCGCACTAGCAGTTTATTCCATAAAAAGCACTCGCACTGATGAATCTTCGAGCCTGAAGATTTTTTCACTCAACATGACAGGAGTAGCCATGAATAGTTATTTGCGGTTCGGTACGATGATTGCAGCATCTACGGTGGTAATGTTTGGCTTGATGTATTTGAACGTCTATGAGTCGGCGCATATATTTTTCAGCGAAACTCGGCTGTATATGGCCTTAGTGATGGGCGCGGCAATGGCGGTAGTTATGCTCGGATTTATGCTCGGCATGTACTCAAATAATAGGCTCAATGTAGGTATCTTTGTCGGCAGCATCGTATTGTTTGCGGTGGCGTTATGGCTGGCACGCAGTCAGAGCACAGTCGATGACGTGTCTTGGATGAAGGCAATGATTCCTCACCATTCGATTGCGATCTTGACCAGTGAGCGAGCGAATATTTCCGATCCACGCGTGCAGAAACTCGCTGATCAAATCGTCGAATCGCAGAGGAGGGAAATAGCGGAGATGAAAGCTCTTATTCTAGAGCTTGAGGGAAAATGAAACGCTGCGAGATCTGAATTTTTTGCCAAAAAAATATGTGTAAGACACCGTCGAGACACGGAATGTCTTTGTTCAGGTCCAATTTTTAAAAACGGAAGTGATTCGAGGCAAACGAGGAGATAGAGCGCGGTAGAGGCTGATTTTCAGGTAAGCGCCATCTTGTTGTGCGTTGCGTACATCGCTGCGCGCGTATCACAACAGGGGACATCTGATGCTGAGTTCACTGTGTTTTGCTGGATTCGCCGTCAGATTTCGCTGTACAAGCGAGGAGCAATGCTCCTCGTTTCGAAGTATCAGGCGCAAGGCTTGCGATTACTTAGCCTTCCTAGAGGACCAATGCACGTGCACGATGGACCAGATATCGCCCTTCTTTTCGAGGACCGCCGTGCCTGTTCCGAATACGTGCACTGGTTTGCCTTTAGAAGTGCCCGTGGTTTCAGTTTCCTCCCACACGACGGCAGTATTGCCATCGATGCGTTCGGTCTGCTTCAGTACCTTCCGCGTCGAGTTCTTTGCGAATTCCATGTCGCCGCCCAGATGATGGCTCGCATATTCATCGCGCGAACGCTCGACGTAGCCCGATTCATAGATCGCAATTTCCGGGGACAGCAGGCTGAGTGCTTTCGCCTTGTCGCCGCTCGTGAGGGCATCATGGAAGGCTGCGAGCGCCTCTTTCGGTGACGCCGCCAGACTCGCTGCGGAGACCGCGAAGAGTGCAGCGCTCAGGACGAGCGCTGGAATGGTTTTCTTTTTCATTATTATTCCTTGGAAGATGAAGTCCTCACGACGCCGTCGGCGGTGAGGTGGAACTCAGGACGGCTGCTGCGACGAGTACGGCCACCAGGATGCATGCCTCGACCTGAAGGATGAGAGCAAACCTCCCATCGGCGCCGCCTTCCGGCTTTGGCTTGCGCAGTTGTGCCAGCAACTGGGGCATCACGACGAACCGGTTCAGGCCACCCAGTGCCGCTGCGGACAGCACCAGTCCGATCTTGATGAGCAGGGTCGTCCCATAGGGATTGCCGAATGCGTTCTCGAAGCTTCCCAGTCCGCGCCAGGCGCTCAGCACACCCGTGATGAAGATGCCGACGAGGGCGACGGTAGCCGATGTCGACAGCGACTTCACGAAGCGTGCGCATTCGCCGCGGTTCTTCGACTCCCATTCAGGCTGGGTGCGCAGCGTGACCAGGCCGGCCACGATGACTTCGCCGATCCAGATGCTGATCAACACGAGGTGGACCCAGTCGACGAGCACAGCCCAGGTGAAGTCGCCAGCGGCGCCGGCGTGGCTCACCATGCTGCGCGAATAGAGCAGTACGCCCAGGGCAACCGCACGCACCAGCGCGGCTGCGGCACCCGGCCGTTCGCCATGGTGTGCCCGGAGGGTGAAGACAACGACGAGCAGCGCCGCTGCGCCGATCATCCAGGCGAGTCCGTAATGCGTCGCGGTGATGACGGACCGCACTGCGGGAAAAGCCTCGCTTATCGGAACCTCCGCCATAGATGCCGCTTCGAGCCACAGGACCGCGACATACGCCACCGCTGCCGCCGAGACCGTAAGAAGCATGAGCTTGCGCAGTCGCGGAACCATGCCGATGCCCCATGCCGACCGTGCGCTGCGCAGCCAGATATGGGCTGCACTGGCGCCGACAAGTATGGCCATCGACAGGTTCAGGACGACCGTGACGAAGCGTTGTGCCAGTGCGAGGTCAGCCTCCATGTCACTTTACCCGGAAGTCGAATTGGCCTTTGACCTTGTGACCGTCCCGTGTAACCGTGGACCATTGAACCCGCCAGGCCCCGGAGTGCAGGGCCGGAACGGTGGCGACCAGCACCTTGGGATTCGCATCGTCGAGGGCTGTCTTGCTTGCCTCGACGACCGCGCCTTTCTCGTCAACCAGTTTGACCTTGCTGAATGGCAGCTCAAGTTGCTCGCTGAACTGCAGGCGCACTTGCGAAGGCGCCGGGCTCACTATCGCATTCGCTTGTGGCGACGACGACTCGAGTTTGGCGTGTGCGGACGCGGCGGAAGTCGCCACCAGTCCGGCTACCGCTACTGCCGCTGCAAAGAAAGATTTGATTTTCATGCTGGTCTCCTGGGAGGCTCGCCAAACGCGGTTCAAGCGTACCGAGCCTCCGGTTGATGGATGGGCTCGGTGGGCTTACTGGGCCGCCTGGAGCTGGACGATCGTGACCGCGCCGTTGACGCGGTCGGCTGCGAACTTGACCTTGTCGCCCGCCTTTACCTGGTCCAGCATGGCCGGGTCTTTAACCCGAAACACCATGGTCATCGCTGACATGTTGAGGTTCTTCAATTCGCCATGGCGCAGCGTGATTTTGCCGGCTTCCTTGTCGATCTTCTTGACTTCGCCATCGGTGAGTTCAGCCGTCGCCGGCGCCGCGTGGCCAGCATGAGCGTCATGAGCACCATGGGCGCTGTGCGCGCCGTTCTGGGCGGTGGCAACGGACGCTGCGGCGGCCAGGGTGATTGCGAGAGTCAGTTTCGAGAGTGCGTTCATGTTCATTCCTTTCGTTCGTGAGGAAATACTGTTCAGTTGTAGTGCTTGAATACTTTGGTACTGCCGTCGGCCTGTACCAGCAGGACGTTGTACGGATCCTTGCGCGGGCCCTCCATGCCCGGAGAGCCGAGCGGCATCGCGGGAACTGCCAGCCCTTTTGCCTTGGGCTTCTCGGCAAGGAGGCGCTTGATGTCGCTGGCAGGGACGTGGCCTTCGATGGCATAACCGCCTACCATCGCGGTATGGCAAGAGCCGAGTTCATTCGGGATCCCGCCACGTTCGCGGTAGTCCGAAGGATTGTCGACGTTGGCCACCCTAGTCTGGAAGCCGTTCGTTTTCAGGTGCTCCACCCAAGCGGTGCAGCACCCGCACGAGGCGCTCTTGAAGACGTCGATAACCGGTGCGGCCGCCATTGCGAGCGCCGGAGCGCACAATGCAGCGGCGAGCGCGATCTTGCTTGCTAGTCGTCGGATCATGGGTTCGTCCTTTCCTGTTGCGATCAGTGATGACCCTTGTGGCTGGTCGGCTTGCGGACGGTGACTTCGACGTCCCCAGGCTTGGCAGCGGGCATCGCCTGGCCGCCCGCGCTCTGGCTGCGCACTGCGGCCGGCGGCTCGCCTTTCCACTCGTAGGCGACGGTGCCGGCGGGGTGCTTGTACCAGCCCGGGTCCTTGTAGTCGCCCGGCTTCTGGTCCTTGCGCACCTTGAGCACGGTGAACATGCCGCCCATCTCGACGCCGCCGAAGGGACCCTGGCCGGTCATCATCGGCAGGGTGTTCTCCGGGAGCGGCATTTCCATGTCGCCCATCGAGCCGCCTTTCTCGCCCATCACCATGTAGTCGGGCACGAGCTTCGTGATTTTCTCGGCGACGCCGCGGTGGTCGACGCCGATCAGGTTCGGCACGTCGTGTCCCATCGCGTTCATGGTGTGGTGCGACTTGTGGCAGTGGAAGGCCCAGTCGCCCGGCTCGTCCGCGATGAACTCGATGGCGCGCATCTGGCCCACGGCGATATCGGTCGTCACTTCCGGCCAGCGCGACTCCGGACGGGTCCAGCCGCCATCGGTGCCGGTGACCTCGAACTCATGGCCATGCAGGTGGATTGGGTGGTTCGTCATCGTCAGGTTACCGGCGCGGATGCGCACGCGGTCGCCCTGGCGCACGTTCATGGTGTCGATGCCTGGGAAGGCGCGGCTGTTGAAGGTCCAGATGTTAAAGTCGAGCATCTCGTTCACGCGCGGCGTGTAGCTGCCCGGCTCGATGTCGTAAGCGTTGAGCAGGAACACGAAATCGCGGTCGACGCGGTGGTGGGCCGGATTCTTCGGGTGCGTGACCCAGAATCCCATCATGCCCATCGCCATCTGGACCATTTCGTCGGCATGCGGGTGGTACATGAAGGTGCCAGGGCGCCGGGCGACAAACTCGTAGACGAAGGTCTTGCCCGGCTGGATGCCCGGCTGATTCAGGCCTGTGACGCCATCCATCCCGTTCGGCAGGCGCTGGCCGTGCCAGTGGATACTGGTGTGCTCCGGTAGCTTGTTGGTGACAAAAATACGCACACGGTCACCTTCGACCACTTCGATGGTCGGCCCCGGGCTCTGCCCGTTGTAGCCCCACAGGTTCGCCTTCATGCCGGGCGCGATCTCGCGCACGACCGGTTCGGCGATCAGGTGGAACTCCTTGACGCCATTGTTCATTCGCCAGGGCAGCGACCAGCCGTTCAGGGTAACGACGGGGTTATACGGCCTGCCGTTGGGCGGCGGCGGTGGCGGCTGCGTGGCGGCGCTGGTCATGACCGGGGCTTCCGGGAGGGTGGCCGCGCCAGCGCGGCTGACCAGTCCGGCGCCGACCAGGGCGGCTGCGCCAGTGAAAAAATCTCGACGAGAACTCATTGCTGATTCAATCCTTGTTTAATGTTCGGCGGCGGCTTCGGTGGACGCGGCGGAGGAAGCCATGGAGAGCGACGAACCGCCGCTGCCGCTGATGGCGGCCTGCAGATCCGTTTCCGCGATCCAGAAATCACGCTGGGCATCGATGGCCGCGTTCACGCCCGCTATCTGTGCGCGTGCGTCGGCCAGCAGTTCGAACACGCTCATGAGCATGCCGTTGTAGCGAAGCAGACTCTCTTCGGAGATCTTCTTGCGCAGTGGTACCAGCTCATCGCGGTGCTGCCTGGCGACGTCATAGGTGGTCCGGTAAGCTGAATACGCTTCGCGGACCTGCGACCGGGCATTGATGGCGGTATCGGCGGTGCGGTGGACCGATTGCATGTACAGCGCCTCGACCTTTGCGACACGTGCGCCTCCCCAGTCGAAGATCGGCAGGGCGAGCTCGATCTCGTAACCGTTCTCACGTGGCGCGCCGGATGTGCTCTTGTTGACGTAGCCAGCGTCGAGCACGTTGATGACGCCGGTTGCCTTCGTCAGTCCCAGGGCGCGCGCGGTCGACTCGGTCCCAAGCTTTGCCAGGCGCACATCGAGGCGCTGCTGCATGGCGAGCGACTCGATATTGCCTGCCTCACGTGGCGCCGCCGGCAACTCCGGCAGCTTGTCGGGAAGCTGGAACGTCGTGTTCTCTCCCCACACACCCATCAGCCGCGCAAGCTGCTCGCGCGCAGCGGTCGCATTGTGGCGCGCGCGCGCAAGCTGGGTCGAGGCTTCGCTCGAGAATGCCTGTTCGCGCGCCTGGTCAAGGGCACTCAGGTGTCCGACCTTGGTCATGCGTTGCGCCAGCTCGGCACTCGCGCCGGCCGCCTCGCGGACCTGCTCTGCGTAGCGCGCCGACTGCACAGCGGCAACAGCATTGAAGTAGGCCTTGCGAGTGTCAAGCGCGAGCCGGACCGCTTCGGTTGCCGCGACCAGCTTGGCGCTCTCGAAGCGGCGCGACTCGATATCGCGGCGGATCGGAATGGTCACCAAACCGACGAGATCGAACATGACGCTGCGTTCGATCTCCGTTTCGCCGCCGCCGGACATGCGGCCAAAACTGAAACCTGGATTAGCCATTCGGCCCGCCTGCACCAGGTCCGCCTCGGCGACACCCAGCTCGGCGAGCGAGGCGCGCAGGCCCCGGTTGTTGATCAGGGCAATGCGAACGGCACTGTCGGCGGTGAGCGGCTGTTTCAGCAATTGGTTCAGCTCGTCCTGGATGGCCGCGCCATTGGCATTCGTCTTGGGCAGGCGAACGTCCTGGCCGGTGCGCTCGGCGGTCAAGGATGAGACTGCGTCCAGGCCGCCGTCCTTGGAGAACGTCGCGCAACCGCTCAACGCGAGGGCCATGGCAGCTGCCGCGACGGCACGCATTGTGGGAATTGAAAGCTTTGTTGTCATTATGTGTTCGGCTTAATGATGTTTGCTGTGATCCACAGGCGCAGGACTGGCCGGCTTCGCTGGCGACGTGGGCGCTGGTGCGGACGGAGCCGGCGCTTCTTTATGGCCGTGGTGATTCTGTTCACCGCCGTGGGCACCATGTCCCGCGTGTCCCGGCGCTCCGGCAACGGCATCGTTTGCGGCGCGCCAGGATTTGTCAGGCGTGGCCTGGTCGGCCTGCGGCGCCGGCGAAGATCTGGTGATGACCGATTCGTACACGGTCGGTGGCACTGCGACGGCGGGGTCTGCAGGGTCTGGCAGCGGACGGGATTGCTGGGCGTGCGCGTACATCGGCAGGACCAGCAAGGCGCCTATAGCGGCGGCCAAAAGCTTGGAGGTCATGGACAATCCTCAAAATCGGTAACAGGGCGTGCACGGGCACGCACGAGTGCTCAAGAGCGACGACGGTGCCGCCAAAGGACAGCGGGTCAGCTCTTGTTACGATTAAGCGGATTGGTGCCGGGGAGGGCGTTGAGGGCCGTCCTGGATGAAGCCAACGGCGAAGGCCGCAGGAGCAACGACGACTGCGTTGGAGCCGTCGAAAGCCGGGACAGCGAAATGAGTGGAGGGTGGCGCGACGGCGCCCAGGCAGAACGCGGAGCACGCACTGCAGGTGGAGTGCGGCTTTTTACCTGCCTTGGAGTCTGCCGGATCGGCGTCGACCAGGGAGTCGTCCGACTGGCTTGCATGCTCGCTACCGTGATGAGCGTGCGCATCGGCCATGTGCTCGTGGGACTGCATGCCCGGATCAATCGAAATCTGGCTGGACTGCTGGTGAGCCGGGCCGCACGACATACGGTTGGCCGCAAGCGCGTGCAGCGGAAGCACGGCCAGCAGGAGCCAAACCAGAAATGTCTTGAGTGCGCGGTTCATAGGTGTCGCGAGTATAGCACGACATTTTTTGGCCTGAAGCAGCTCTTAAGGCTGACTAAAGTCAGGGCGACAGGTACGCCGCATTGGCGAGATATGCAAACAGGGTGCGTCAGCGCACAGCATGGGTCGTCGGACTTCTTCCAGAATCGGAAATGGACGCGCAGTGTTTTCCTACGTCGCACGCGGCGCCGCTTCACCCTGGAAGGCATGCCGCTACCTGCGCCTTCGTTCAGCGGAAATTCCGCTTGACCTTTCCATCATTGGAAGGTTTACAGTGGAATAGTCCACTTTCCGGAGGCGTTTTATGTATGAATCCACCCGTCGCGAGGCCCACAGCTCAGACAAGCGCGTGGCCGCAATGCCAAGTACAGGCCTGCGCGACTTCGCGCGTGCGAAGCAGGCAGGGAGTGCCCTTTCCGATTCGGACGAGACGCCAGTGACACCACGCTGTCTGTTCTGCCGGTACCGCAGTCCAGGTGCCGGAAAGGAGTTGGCACATGCCTAGAATTACTGTGTTACCGCATCCTGAGTGCGCGCCTTCCGGCGCATCGATCGTGGCCGCTCCCGGCACCAGCATTTGCGACGCGCTGCTGGAGAATGACGTCGACATCGAGCATGCATGCGGCAAGGTTGGTGCCTGCACGACGTGTCACGTCATCGTAAGGGAGGGATACTCGTCCCTCGTCCAAGCGAGCGAGGATGAGGAAGACATGCTCGACCGGGCATGGGGCGTGGAGCACTTGTCCCGGTTGTCGTGCCAGGCCATTGTCGCGGAGGCGGATCTTACGGTCGAGATCCCACGGTATTCCCTGAATCACGCCAAGGAAAACGGATAGACATCACAGGTCGCGCACCGCTTGCGACAGGCGGGCCGCGCGAGGACAATGGTTTTTACTGGAGCTGCCATGAAACATGAAGTGCATGATCACGTCGGTCACCAGCAGAAGGGCCACGAATGCCACCACGCGCACGGGCATCATGCCGTCGACGCCTCCGGTGCAAGCATGGCCGGTGCATCCCAACATCATCCGACTGCTGCGTCCGATAAGCCCTATACCGATCCCGTATGCGGGATGAACGTTGCCGACCGGCCGGATCGGCGCGTCGAGCACGACGGCGTCCTCTATCACTTCTGCAGCGTGAAGTGCATGGACAGGTTTCGCGCCGATCCCACCAGCTATACGGAGAAAGGCGCCCCCGCGGCTATGCCCGAGGCGCCGCCAGGGACGATCTACACCTGCCCGATGCATCCGGAAATCCAGCAAGCCACCCCGGGTAATTGTCCGATATGCGGAATGTCCCTGGAGCCGATGCTGCCGTCGCTGGAGGATGAAGAGAATCCGGAACTGGAGGACTTCCGCCGTCGTTTCCGGTGGACGCTGCCGCTGACGGTCGTCGTCACCATCCTGGCGATGGCAGGGCACCGGATCTTCAGCGGAGGCCTTGCTTACCAGAGCTGGATCGAGCTCGTCCTCAGCACGCCGGTCGTCCTGTGGGCCGGGTGGCCTTTCTTTGTCCGTGGTGCGCAGTCGTTCAAGAATCGCAGCCCCAATATGTGGACCTTGATCAGTATCGGGGTCGCCGCGGCGTATGGTTACAGCCTGGTTGCGACCGTGTTCCCGGGCCTGTTTCCGTCGAACTTCGCGATGCACGGCCGTATCGGCGTCTACTACGAGGCCGCCGCCGTCATCGTTTCGCTGACCCTGCTCGGTCAGATCCTCGAGCTGCGTGCACGCTCGCAGACATCGGCTGCGATCAAATCCTTGCTCGGCCTTGCGCCGAAAACGGCCAGGCGGATCCGCGCCGATGGCACCGAGGAAGACATCGAGCTTTCGCACGTCCACATCGGCGATTCGCTGCGGGTCAGGCCTGGCGAGAAGGTGCCGGTCGACGGGGTGGTCCTGGAGGGCGAAAGCGCGGTGGACGAAGCCATGCTCACTGGCGAGCCGCTACCGGTGACGAAGCGCCCCGGCGACAAGGTCATCGGCGCAACCATCAACACTAGCGGCAGTCTCGTCATTCGCTCCGAGCGCGTGGGATCGCAGACCATGCTGTCCCAGATCGTGCAGATGGTCGCGCAGGCGCAACGTTCGCGGGCGCCCATGCAGCGCCTGGCCGACGTGGTGGCCGGCTATTTCGTCACCGTCGTCGTGGCCGTCGCGCTGCTTACCTTGATCGGTTGGGGGCTGTTCGGGCCCGAGCCCAGCTGGGTCTACGGCTTCGTAAACTCCGTTGCGGTCCTGATCATCGCCTGCCCGTGTGCATTGGGCTTGGCGACGCCGATGTCGATCATGGCCGCGACAGGCCGCGCCGCCACCCAGGGCGTGCTGTTCCGCGATGCCGCGGCGATCGAAGCGATGCGCAAGGTCGATACGTTCATCGTCGACAAGACCGGCACGCTCACGGAAGGGAAACCTGCGTTCGACCGGGCGATCGCTGCCCCCGGGTTCCAGGAAGTCGATGTTCTACGGATCGCGGCAAGTATCGACCAGGGGAGCGAGCACCCGCTGGCACACGCCATCGTCGCGGAAGCACGCAGGCGGAATCTGCCGCTGCACAAGCCTGAAACCTTCGAATCGTCCAGTGGGATCGGTGTACGGGGCACAGTGCAGGGCGAGCGGGTTGCGTTGGGCAATACGGCGCTCATGGACACCGAAAAGGTCGACTGGACGCCACTACAGAAGGCCGCGGAAGAGCTTCGACAAGTCGGTGCAAGCGTCATGTACCTGGCACTTCAGGGAAAGCTTGTCGGCCTGATCGCGGTGTCTGATCCAGTCAAGGCGACGACGCCGGAAGCGCTGGCGACGCTGCGCGATGCCGGCATGACGGTGGTGATGGCGACCGGAGATGGCGTGACCACGGCGAAGGCGGTCGCGTCGAGGCTCGGGATTTCGGAGGTCTACGGAGAGGTCACGCCACAGGATAAACTGGCCCTGGTCGAAAGGCTGCAGCAACAGGGCAAGGTAGTGGCAATGGCCGGCGATGGCATTAACGATGCCCCGGCGCTGGCGAAAGCGGACGTTGGGATTGCAATGGGTACCGGTACTGACGTCGCCATCAATTCGGCACACGTCACACTCATCAAGGGCGACTTGCGTGCCATTTCGCGATCGCGACTTCTTTCGTTGGAGACTGTGCGCAACATGAGGCAGAATCTCGCCTTCGCCTTTGTTTACAACGCCATGGGAATTCCGCTGGCCGCAGGTCTGCTTTATCCCTTCACCGGGCAGCTACTATCGCCGATGATCGCCGCGCTGGCCATGAGCCTGAGTTCGGTATCGGTGATCGGTAATGCACTGCGCTTGAGGGGAAGTACCACATGAACCTGGTTGTTACGGACGAGATGCGGGATCTGACGGTACTGGTCGGGGTTATCTTTGGCATCATCGCGGCCGGGTTCATCGCTTACGGCGAGGTTCAGCGACGTCGCGGCCGCAAAAGCCGGACGAAAGAAACCAATACGCGTGGCAGAAGGAAGCCTGGCAGGGCCGGCAAGAGCAGGTAGTGCGCAATTTCGCTGATCGTCTGGCTGCGGCGGACTCACAATGTGCTCAGGCGGGCGAGGACCACTCGTCCGGTCGTAAGGTCGGGTCGCTGGAGCCTAGGGGCTTAGCGCACAGCGAGGACCGACTTCCGGATACTCTCGGCCCCAGACGGCATTGCGCCGCACTCAAGCGCTAACTTGTGGAACTCTTCCGCGGCCTCGTGTGGATTAAGCCGAGCTGATCGCACAGCGGCACGTGCAGCAGGAGCCAGGTCGTTGATGTCCCCATAGGTCAAATGCCCGGAGAACGACATGGCCTCCGTGAATTTCGCGACGATATTCGGCGGAAGGGCAGGGCCATAAATGGGGCGAATAGGGAAAACGGAAAAAATCGGGCGCTAAGGCGATTTGGCCGAGCATATCGCCCGCAAACCATTCCGCGCAGTCGACTTGCAAACGCCCTGACCCTATACTGTATAGTCGACATTTATGACCGGGGGCGGTCTTTGCTTGGAAAAATAAAAGATGTCGAACGCGCAGCTGATGGCAGTAGTCGAGGTAGACAAAGGAGATCGGATAATTTGTCAGCGCGACGGCTGTCGCCACAGCGTGTACAAACGCATCCACATCGTGCGGGAGAATGGGCGGTTCACCGTCCTCGGCTCCGAGTGCTTCAAGCTCCTATACGGCTCCTATGACACCGGGGCGGTGCCCGTTTATGGATCAAGCGCTGGCCAGCTTCTTACCGACGCCGAGCGTCAGCTACTAGCCGAAAACACTGAACGCTTCATTGCCATGCTGGAGGTACAGCGGCTTCAACTGGAGCATGCCCGAGCACTGGATTTACGCGCTAGACAAGAAGAACAGCGAGAGCGCGAGGAAGCTGCACGAATTATCAGAGGCGCCTCGGATGCGCTGCGTGACGAAGAACGCAATGCTCAGTCGCCTGCCCTGGAAAACTGCCGCCGGCAATACCCAGGGCTCAATCTGGCCACACCAGGCTGGCAGGGCTTGGTTTATTTAGAGAAGCTAAGAATCTTGCGTGAGGGGCGGGGGAATCGATTCACGCAGCCGCGAACTGAATCTTCCCTTTTCTAGAATATTTCCTACTCTTGGGGCTTGCGCAGCTCCCTGAACCCGCCTTCGGCTATACGCTGCTGGCGCCACACATAGTCCCCGGTCAGGTTGATGTGCTCCCAGCCCAGCGGTGACAAAAATTGCAGCATACCGTCGTCTGGCAACTTGCCTTTCTCACGTAAGGCCTGCGTCGCCCGCTCCAGGTAGACCGTGTTCCACAGTACGATTGCGGCCGTCACCAAATTCAGGCCGCTGGCGCGGTACCGCTGCTGCTCAAACGACCTGTCGCGGATCTCGCCCAGCCGGTGGATGAATACCGCCCTGGCCAGCGCATTGCGCGCTTCGCCTTTGTTCAAACCGGCGTGTACGCGTCGGCGCAGCTCGACGTTCTGGAGCCAGTCCAGGATAAACAGCGTGCGCTCGATCCGCCCCAGCTCGCGCAGCGCGATCGCCAGGCCGTTCTGGCGCGGGTAGCTGCCTAACTTGCGCAGCATGAGCGACGCTGTGACGGTGCCGTGCTTGATCGAGGCGGCCAAGCGCAGCACGTCGTCCCAGTGTGCGCGCAGGTGCTTGACGTTCAGGCTGCCGCCGATCATCGAGCGCAAGGCGGGGTGATCGCCCACTTTGGCCGGCACGTACAGCTTGGTGTCTCCCAGATCGCGGATGCGCGGCGCGAAGCGGAAACCCAGCAGGTGCATTAGCGCGAACACGTGGTCGGTGAAGCCGGCGGTGTCGGTATAGTGCTCCTCAATGCGAAGGTCCGATTCGTGGTACAGCAGGCCGTCGAGCACATAGGTCGAGTCGCGCACGCCGACGTTGACCACTCTGGTGCTGAACGGCGCGTACTGATCGGAAATATGGGTGTAGAACAGCTTGCCGGGCTCGGCGCCGTACTTGGGGTTGATGTGGCCCGTGCTCTCGGCCCGGCCGCCCGCGCGGAAGCGCTGGCCGTCCGACGACGACGTTGTGCCGTCGCCCCAGTGCGCAGCGAAGGCGTGCTTGAACTGGGCGTTGACCAGTTCAGCCAGGCCGGCCGAATAGGTTTCGTCCCGGATGTGCCAGGCCTGCAACCAGGACAGTTTCGCGTAAGTGGCGCCGGGACTCGATTCCGCCATCTTGGTCAGGCCGAGGTTGATGGCGTCGGCCAGGATCGCGGACATGAGGAACGTCCGGTCCTTGGCCTGCTCCCCGCTCTTAAGATGGACAAAGTGGCGCGTGAAACCGGTCCAGTCGTCCACGTCCATCAGCAGTTCGGTGATCTTGATCCGGGGAAGCATGCCGCTGGCGAAGTCAATCAGCGCCTGGGCCTCGTCCGGCACCACGGCGTCCTGTGGGATGATCCTCAGTCCTGTCTCAGTAATGATCGCATTGGGCAGTTCGTTCGTCAGCGCGAGCCGGTTGGCGGTGGCCAGTTGCTGTTCGAGCAAGAGCAAGCGGTCGTGCAGGTACTGGTCGCAGTCCTGGTTGACCGCGATCGGCAGCTCGCGCGCTGATTTCATCGCCCCGAACTTTTCCGTGGGTAGCAGGTATTCCTCGAAGTCCCGGAACTGGCGCGAACCCTGCACCCAGATGTCGCCCGACCGCAACGAATTCTTCAGCTCCGACAAGACGCAAATCTCGTAGAAGCGGCGGTCAAGACCGTCGTCGGTGATGACCAGGGGCTTCCACCGCGCCTTCACGAACGCGATCGGCGCATCGTCCGGCACCTTGCGCGCCCCGGTCATGTTCATCTCGCGCAGGACGTCGATCGCGTCCAGCACCGCTTGCGCCGCCGGCGCAGCTTTAAGCCGAAGCACATCGAGGAACTCAGGCGTATAGCGCCGCAGGGTGCTGTACTGCTCTCCCACCAGGTGCAGGTGGTCGAACGTCTCGGGCTGGGCCAGTTCTGCCGCCTCGGTCACGCTTTGCGTGAAGTCTGTCCACGGCAGCACGGCCTCGATCGCGGCATACGGGTCCATGCCGGATTCCTTGGCCTCGACCAGCGCGCGCCCGATTCGGCTGTACAGGCGCACCTTGTCGTTGATGGCCTTGCCCTGCTTCTGGAAGTCCTGCTGATGCTTGTTCTTGGCCGCGCTGAACAGCTTGATCATGATGCGGTCGTGCAGGTCGACCAGTTCGTCCGTCACGGTGGCCATGCCTTCGATGGCCAGCGCCGCCAGTGTCGCATAGCGCCGCTCATCCTCGAACTTCGCCAGGTCGCGCGGCGTCATCTGCGCACCCTCGCGCGCCATCTTCAGCAGGCGATTCTGGTGGATCTGGCGGCCAAGCCCCTCCGGCAGTGCCAGAGACTGAAACACCTTGAGCCTTTCGATGTGTTCGCGCATGTAGCGGGAATTGGGCTTGAGCGGAGACTGGCGCAGCCACACAAGCCAGGTGATGCTCATGTCAGGCGCCACGTTGAGCAGGTTGTCAAGCGAGCGCTTGTGGTGCCGCTCCAGCGGATCGATCAGCGCGCGGTAAATGCGCCGGTTGGCCCGCGTCACGGCCTCGGCGCAGGCCCGCTCGATGACAGTGAGCGCCGGCAGGATGATGCGCTTCTGGCGCAGCGTTTCAAGGGAATGCGCGGCGAGGACCATCGCCTTGTCGGTCTGCATAGCGAGGTCGGCCAGGCTGTCCACCAGCTTGCGGAAGTCCGGCAGGCCGAAGACTGACAGTCCCAGGTAGGCGCGCAGCTCGTGCAGGTGTTCGTTGCGCGTCTTCTCCCGCTCGCCGTATTCCGGCCAGGCGCCGGCGTCGCTGCGCACCTGCTTGGCGATCCAGTGCAACACCGAATCCGGCAGCGCGGTGTCGCTGGCAAGCGCGTAGCCGGGATAGCGCAACAGGCACATCTGGACCGCAAACCCAAGGCGATTCGCTGCCCCGCGCCGCTGCCGGATCAACGCCAGGTCGGCATCCGTGAAGCTGTATTGCTGAATCAAATCATCCTGACTTTGTGGCAATACCAATAAGCTGTCGCGTTCGGTATCGGACAGCAGTGAGCGGCGTGGCATTCGGTCCGATCCTTCGCTGAAAGGTTTGTGTGGTGCGCCGGTAGAAGGATCGCCCTGACAATGGTTCGCATCATTCGAACCCATTAAATTTAAAAAGGTAAAGCGCTTTACGTTTTTGTCTTCCGTGTTTTCGGACTGGCTGCGGCGGGTTTCTTTTTCAAATCCGCGTTCTCGCCCTCCAGCTCGCTAACGCGAGCCTCCAGCCGCTCATTCGCCTGGTGGGCATGCTCCAGGCGTTCCACCACCATTTCCAGTTCAAACTGCCTGCTGCTAGCTAACTCGCGCGTCGCCGTCAGTCCTTCCGTGGCCTCGTACAGCTTGCGGGCTTGCTCCCTGGCCGCGTCTCGCTGCTCGTGCAATGTGTGTTCCAGCTGGGCCTTCTCGCTCCGCAGCACGGCCAGCGCCTCGCGGCCGTCCTGGAAGTTGGCGCGCAGCGTGGCCGCCTCCTGTTCGGCGCGGGCAATCCGCGTTTCGTAGGCGTGCTTGTCATCCTGCCGCTGGGCCGCGCTCGCCTCCTGGAAGTGCTCGAACTGGCGCCGCGCCTGCGCCAGCTGGTCCGCCAGCTCCCGGACCTCGGCCGTGCGGTCGGCCAGGCGCTGGGCCTGCCCCGTCTTTTCTGATTCCAGGGCGGCGATCGCCACCGCATCTTGATGCCGGGCAGCCTGCTCGCGCGCGAACGCCGCCATTACGCTGTGCAGTTCGGCTTTCAGGGCTTCGCGCTCTATGCCAAGCTGGCGCACCTCTTCGCGCAGCGCCTCCGCCGCTTGTGCGACTTTATGTGCCGCCAGCTGGTGCTCAATGCGCAGCTGCTCGACCTGAACCTGCGCGCCTACCTGCACCCGGTCGTAGACGCCCTTGATCGCCTCCAGCAGATCGGCCGGCACGCCCGCGCCCGCCGCCGCGACCTCGCCTTCGTGCTGCGCCTTCCATTGTTTAAGCATTGGCGCGATCGTGCTCTTGCTGCCGGTGCCGCCCAAGGCCTCGCGCACGGTGTCGACGGTGGCGTTCTTGCCGGCGGCGGTCAGCTGGGCGGCCGCCTTGGCGACGTGGGAGTACAGGATACCGGCTCTGGCCATGATCGCTCCTTGGATAAGATAACGTGCGGTGTAATACGTAATGGTACGTTATATTACGATATAAAATCGATCCGAAATGAGTGAATAATTAGGCTCGATAATGTAGATTATCGACACCGATGCCGATCCGCAGCGTGCTATCCTGCCGTAACCCCCGTTACAAGCCCGACCGCGAGCAACACAGCCATGGCCACCCCCGAACCCGCCGACAACGGCGCCGAAAATAACGATGCACACCCAGCGTCGGCGCTGCACTCTGCCGTTACAGCTGTGGACGCCGTGCTCGCAGCCCAGCACCGCGCCGTCCTGGCCGCCGCCACGGCCGACAACACGCGCCGGGCGTACCGGTCCGCCGTAAACCACTACCTGGCGTGGGGCGGCGTGTTGCCGGCCGACGAAGCGGCGATCATCCGATACCTGCTCACCTACGCGCCGACCCTCAATCCCCGCACCTTGGCGTTGCGCCTGACGGCACTGTCGCAGTGGCACGTCCACCAGGGCTTCCCCAATCCGGCTTCGACACCGACCGTGCGCAAGACACTGACGGGGATCGCACGCACGCACGGCCGCCCGAAGAAGAGGGCCAAGGCCCTTCCAATCGAGGACCTGGAACGTATCGTGGTGCAGCTGGTCAGCGCCGGCACGTTGAAGGCGACGCGCGACAACGCACTTTTGCAGATCGGTTTTTTCGGCGGATTGCGGCGCAGCGAGCTGGTCGCCATCGAGGTCGGACATATTGGCTGGACACCCGAGGGCATCGAGATCAGGCTGCCGCGCTCGAAGACTGACCAACTGGGCGAAGGGATCATCAAGGCGATCCCGTACAGCGACGGCCCTTGCTGCCCGGCGGCGGCGTTGCGCGCCTGGCTCGACGCCGCCGACATCATGGCCGGACCGGTGTTTCGGTCTATCAGCAAGTGGGGGACGGTGGCCAGCGCCGCTCTGGGCGTGGGCAGCGTGAATACGATCCTGGAGGATTGCGCGACACTGGTCAAACTCGACTACGTGCTAGACCTGTCTAGTCACAGTCTGCGGCGTGGCATGGCCACCAGCGCGCACCGCGCCGGCGCCGACTTCCGCGACATCAAGAAGCAAGGAGGCTGGCGCCACGACGGCACGGTCCATGGCTACATTGAGGAGGCCAGCCGGTTCGAGGATAACGCGGCCGGCAGTCTGTTGCGTAAGCGGGTCAAACCGGCCTGATTTGTCTCAGCGCCCGCTTGCCCGTTGTTGAAAAGCAGCACCGGCCGGCCCCCGGCTGTGCCGGGGCGAGCGACGGCATGGCGCGAAGCACGTCCCCGGCGGGCATGCTCAGTAAAGGCGTCTACAGGAAGGGGATGGCATCAAATTCATTGCGCCAGGACATAATGCGCCAAGGCCATCGCTTCGCCCTCGCTCAGTTGGGAGAAAGCTGGCATCGGTACAGGCCCCCATTTGCCAGCGCCGCCCGCTCGAATATTCCTCGCCACCAGTGATACCGCGTCTGCCTTGCCCTTGTACTTTGCCACCACTTCCTTGAATGCCGGCCCGACGACCTTTTTGTCGATCGAATGACATCCCATGCAAGCATTTGCGGCAAGCAACGCTTTCGTATCGATTGCTGCGGTGGCGCCGGCCTTCGGTGCAACTGCAGCTGGCTTTATCGCCGCGTTCGCAATCGGCACTGCGTTACTGCGTTCGGCACCGTAGGTCTTGACCAGGTAATCGACCATGTCCGGGATATCCGCGTCTGAGAATTGCGCACCGAACGGTTTCTTCATCTTTCTCACCGTGGCATCCCAGTAGCCGCGCGGTGATGTCGTGGGCTGCGACTGGATGTAATGGACCGAGTGACATGTCATGCAATTGCGCTGGGCCAGCGCATATCCCGGCAACTGGCTGGGTTTGAAGACAGCAGTTTCAGGCGGAAGCTGAATGTCGAGGGCGAAAGCTGGGGCCGCAGGCATCAGGCTGATGGTGAACAGAGAGCAAATCAGTGGATGTTTCAATTTAGTTCCCCTTATACCGCGACGACGCGCGTCGATTCGACCACATTGCGCATGTAGCCGGCAGGATTCCACAGGGCGCTCGCCGGTTGGCCTTGACCGATCCGGTTGACCGCTCGAACCAGCAGTTCGTGGTTTCCTTTTTGTTTCGGCGTGAACGCCGCGCTCCACTCTCGGAAAGAGTAGCGCCCCAGGTCCTTGCCCAGTTGTGCAGCTTGCCAATTCTTGCCGCCGTCAGATGAAAACGCCACTTCATTCACGCCGTAGCCGCCGTCGAACGCAATCCCGCGCACCACAGTCTGGCGCCCGACCTTGACGTGCATGCCGTCCGTCAGGCTGGTCACGAACGAGCGCACGTTGAGGCGGTTGATCGGGACGGTCTTGGTCGGCGCTTTTCCCGGTTCGGTACACGCGCACTGATTGTCCGGGATGCGATAGGCCGTGCTCATCCAAAACCCATCGAATACCTTGTCGGTCACGGTAATGTCGGACAAATGCTTGACCCAGTAGGTGCCGTAGTAGCCGGGCACCACCAGGCGCAGTGGGTAGCCATTCAACATGGGCAGATCGGCACCGTTCATTTGCCAGGCAAGCATGACTTCGCCGTCGAGCGCATGGTCGATATTGAGCGCCTTCATGAAATCGGGTCCGTCGCCGACGGGCGGCGTGTCAAGGCCATTGAACGAGACCTGTACCGACCCGGCCTTGACGCCCGCCTTTTCCAGCACCTTGCGTAGCGGGACGCCAGTCCAGCGCGCGTTGCCCATAGCACCATTCGATAGCTGGCCGCCGTTGGCGCGCGGCGACAGGTGGCCGCGGCTGTTACCGGAACACTGGTTCACGGCAACCAGTTCGGTGGCGTCAGCCATTTGCTTAAGGTCGGCGAGCGAGAGCTCCAGCGGCGTATTGACATTGCCGCCGACTTTGAGACGGTAGGTTTGCGCATCAACTGCGGTGGGTATGCCACTCCAGTGATAGCGTACGAAGAACGCATCGTTGGGCGTGATCACTGATTCGTTGAACACACTGAACGGCGTTTCCAGCTGCGGCGGACGGGCGGTCAGCAGGATCAGCGGCCGCTTTTGAGGATACACGACCAGTTCGCGCTCGCCGTTTTCAAACGGCAGCGTGACGTGGCCTGCCTCCGCCGCGAGCGCGCTCAATACCGGACTGCCGAACACGCCGGCGGCACCGAGCGTGCCGGCCTGCCTCATAAAGGAACGGCGCCGCAACGCCTCCGCCGTCAATATCAACGAGTTCTTCGCCATACTGGTCTCCGTTATTATTGTGAAATCGGTTAGCTCGATACTGCCACAGTATTGTCGTGATTTGCTTACTGCACGCTACTCAATACGGCTTTTTGTGGATCGACGGCCACGTCCCCTTCCATCACCAGGATGCGACTCGCCGTCGCGGCCTTGTCGTTGAGGCTGTTGCTCACGGCGCGCATCGGTCCGATCGCAGTGCCGTTCGCCATCCCCATCGGATTCGTCTTGAAACTGGCCACCGGCGCGGCCTGGCCGGTGACGTACACGCTGTACGCGGTCTGCGGCTTGAGTTTGAACAGCGACACTTCCAGCGCGTCCACCACGCCCAGGTTACGGGCCACAACGAATCCCTTGGCCTCGCCGGCAGCGGGTTTAAGCGCAATGTTGATTGGCTCGCTGTTGGCGCGCGGGACCAGGTTGGTCATGCCGTCGCCGTGCGGCACGGCGTTCGAAACGTACACCAGTGCCTGCGGCGCCTGGCCGACCGGTGCGCGCGCAATCACCTTGTTGGTGGCGCTGTCGATGACATCGACCGCGTCGCCGTTTTCAAGTCCCACATACAGACGTGTGCCGTCGTCGGAGGTCCAGATGCCGTGGGGCAACGCGCCGGTAGGGATCGTCGCAACCAGCGTCGGCGTGGCGTCGGTGGTGTACACCTTGACGACATTCTCACCGCCGATCGTTACGTAAGCACGGGTGCCAGCCGCAGTCTTCGCGAACGCCAAGTGGTTGGTAATGAAGCCGGTATCGATGACGCCCTTTACTTCCAGGCTGGCAGTATCGATGCGCGTCACTTTGCCGGCATCCTTGTGCGTCATCCACATTTCCTTGAAATCAGGGGTGAACTGAAGGAACGGCGAGAACGGGCTGACGACCTTAATGTGCTTGATGACCTTGTGCGACTTCATGTCGATCACGTCGACCACGGGATTGAAGCTGGAGACGACGAACGCCAGCTTGCCGTTCGGCAGGAACTGCACCATGCCGGGGCCGGCGGTCGTCTCGATCCGCTTTTTCTCCTTGAAGGTGACCGGGTCGATCACCGAGATGTAGTCTTCGCCGCGCACCACCGCCCAGACTTCGCGGCCGTCGGCAGTGAAAAACCCTTCATGGGGCGAGCGACCGATATAGGTGATTCCTTTGACCTTGTTGGTCGCCGTGTCGATGAATGCCACCGAGTTAGAGCCGTTTGAAATGGCAATCAGGGTCTTGTGGTCGGGCGAAAAGCCCAGGCCATGCACATTGATCTCGCCCTTGTACAGCGGCGAGAGCACATCCGGGCGCTGGTTGCCCAGTTTGATTTGGCCGAGCAGCCTGTTGGTCGCAGGGTTGATCACCGAAACGGTATTGGTATTCTGGTCAGCGGTGTAGACGCGGTCTTGCGCGCCTGGAGCGGCAAACGCGGAGGCGGTGAGCAGGCTGCTGAGGGTCAACGAGAAAACGAAGTGACGGATTTGCATGATTATTCTTTCTTGGTGATCGAAGTGGGAGCAACTTTTTCCTGAACCGATTGGTAGCGCTGCAGCCAGGCCTGCATAATCTTGATTTCGTTTTGCTGTTCCGTGATGATGCCTTGGGCGACGTTGCGCAATTCAGGATCCTTGGTGGTGAGCAGCAGCGCCTTCGCCATATCGATTGCGCCCTGATGGTGCGGAATCATCATCGTCACGAAATCATGTTCCGCAACGCCATTCATTGGCGCGCGCTTCATGCCGTCATCCATGACGGCCATGGCATCGTCCATCAGCGCGGCAAACGGCTTGGCCGTGCTGGCGATAAATACGGGGGGCTTTGCCGCTGCCGACTGGCCATGATGGTGGGGCATGGCCTGTCCGAGCGCACTAGCGCCAATGAGGGCGGCAACGGCGAACGTGCCCAAGCGTCGATAATACAAAGGCCGGTTGATCAGGGTCATGACGGTTTCTCCAGTTGGTCGTACACGGCGGTGGCAACGCGCGCCAGTTCGGCCTTGTTAGTTCCAGCCGACAGCGCATAGCCGAATTTGCCGTCGATCCAATAAAACACATTCACCGGTCCCTCCTGTGCGAAGCGAAAACCCGTGTCCTTGTTGTGCGCCTGGTCGGTCGACACGTACAAGGTGAGGCGCTGCCCGGTCGCGTCGTGGTACATGAACTGCGCCACCGCGCCTTGGGCGCCAGGGAGCAGGCGACCACCGATCAGCTCGTAGCCGAGTTTGCCCAGCCGGGGTGGCCGAATTGCCGTGCCGAGGCGTTTGGACAGCCATGCCACTAGCTGCTCTTCCTGGTCAGCCCCGATTTCCACCGGCCGCTTGACATCCGGGCTATAGACAACGTGGGCGATTGCGGCCTGATGGGCCAAGCCGGCAACGTACAGCGCCGGCCTGGCCTGCATGGAATCACCTTGGGCGTACTGAATCTCGCCTGCCTGCTGGCCATGCAGCAGCCACCCTGTCGTGCCGCTGAACAGGGCGATGGCAAGACCGGCTACCAGCCGCTGCCATTGCCACTGGCGCGGTCGCGCTGCGCTTAAGCGCTCCGGCACCGCTTCGTCGAGCACGGGATTGAAAAGCGCGCGCAGTTCATCGTTTTGCGCTGTATAGGCGCGCAGCCGCTCCGCCTCTTCCGGGCGCTGCGCCAGATAGGCGTCGACCTCGAGTCGGCGCGCGGCAGGCAGCTTGCCGTCGACGAAGGCGTGCAAGTCGGCTTCCGTGATGGGTAGGGTATTCATTTGACCACCTTCAAGGGTGCGATGTACGCTCTCCCTTCCATATTCGCGCGCATTTTTTCACGCGCGCGCGACAGGCGCGACATGACCGTACCGATGGGAATCTTGAGCGTTCGCGCGACGTCGTCGTAACTCATTTCTTCCAAGGCCACCAGCAGCAGGATTTCACGCTGTTCCTCTGGCAGCGCACGCAAGGCCGTTTCCATGTCGCGCAGTTCGAGTCCGCTTGAAGGACTGCCAGGTGCTAGTGCCATCGATGTCTCCTCGTTGAGCGCTTCCGTCGGCACTGAAGGCCGCCGCGCCTGGTCGATACGCAGGTTGTGCATGATGCTGAACAACCATGCGCGCATATCGCTACCACCCTCCCATGACGCCAGTCTCCCCCATCCGCGCTCGACCGTGTCCTGCACCAGGTCGTCGGCGCCGGCCCGATCGCCGACCAATGCCCGCGCATAGCGGCGCAGACGGGGAATGCAGGCCAGCAGCTGGTCGCGCGAATTGGGCATGGATGTCACTGGAGTATCGGTCGATTAATCAATAAGCTGCTGCGGTCAGTTTCGGATCGATCTGCCAGGTTTCGTTGACCAGCTTGCCATCGCGGTAGGTCAGCACATAGCGCACATTGACCTGTGCCTTGCCTTCGAACTGCACCTTGGCGACGATCGTCGCACCCTTTGGGTTCGCCGATTCCTCCAGAGCAAGCACAGTCACGCGCGCCGGCCCGACAGCCTTGCCGAACTTTTCCCAGGTGGCGCGAATGGCATCGGAACCGGCGTACATGCCGTCAAGCGGCCCGCCGACCCATGTCAGCTGGGCGTTGTCGGCATAGCCACGCATGATGACGGACGTGTCACCGGCGCCAATGGCGCTAAAGTGAATCTGCGCGGCATCGCTCATCGGGCTGGCGACAGCGCTGCCGATCGAAGCGATAGCGAGGATGACGGCGAAGGTCGCTTGTTTCATGAAATTCTCCCTGGTTGGGTCAGTCGGACGGAAAAAACCGGTGTTATCGAGGTGAACGGATCTGCGGATGATTTATTCCATCTATTTCAAATTAATTTTCGCAGGCGTTTCGTCGCGCGCTATTTGGGAGAGGCGGATCATCGCTTCCAGCGCCAGAGATGCCTTTGTCTTGTACCGTTCGGGATGGCGCAACATGTAGAACGCGCGCTCCGGCAAGTCGATGTTTGCTTTCGCCAGCAAACCTGCCCGCAGATGCGAGGCTACTACCAGTTCCGACATGGCGGTGGCGAACTTGCCGGCCATCACAGCGGAGCGGACCGCTTCGTTGGACGGCAATGTGAGTGCGATATCGAGTGCATCGAAGTCGACATGCATCGCCTGAAGTGCGCACTCGAGCGCCGAGCGCGTGCCGGACCCCTTTTCGCGCAAGATCCACTGTGCCTCAAGAAGATCCGCGTGCAGCAGCCTCCTCCCTGAAGCCCATGGATGGTGCGCTGCGACTACAGCGACGATCTGGTCGGATGCGATGGCATCGACCGATAGTGTCGGCTCGTCGATGGCGCCCTCGACAAAGCCAAGGTCGGCGCCCCCCTGAAGCACTGCTTGGGCGACATTATGGGTGTTATCGATGGTCACGCTCAGTGCGATCGCCGGATGCGCTTGGCGAAATTGCACGAGGTACTCGGGTAGCCAATAGCTGGCGATAGTCTGACTCGCATGAATGGTCAGCGTGCCACGTTTCATTCCACCCAGCTCGGCCAATGTCAGTTCGGCGGCGCGCGCGCTGGCGATCGTGCGGCGTGCTTCTATCAGGAAAATACGGCCCGCTTCGCTGATCTCGATGCCGCGGCCGACGCGATTGAATAGGGCAGTACCATAGCGTTCTTCCAGCACCTTGATCGAAGCACTTACCGCTGAAGGGGTGAGCGCCAACACTGCGGCGGCCTGGGTCAAATGCTGTCGTTCGGCGACTTCAACAAAAATCCGCAATTGTTCTAGTGTCATCTGAGTGTTCAATTCTATTGAACGATATATTCGATATTGTAAGATGGACATAACAATCTGTCGACTTGATAATCGTTCTATTGAATTCGAGAATCAGGAGCGGCAAATGGTCAAGCAACCACTAAAACTCGTTCGCAACGCGCTGCCAGGCTTGGCACTTTGCGCTGTGGTTACTGCGATAGCTTACGCAATGGAAAACATCGAAAGCGCTTTATTTGGCCACGCATGGCTCGAAAGCCTGGTGCTGGCCATTCTTCTAGGCACCGCCGTGCGGACGGTGCATCGGCTCGATACTCGCTTCGAAGACGGCATCCAAGTCGGTGCGAAATTATTGCTGGAAATCGCGGTCGTGCTGCTGGGCGCTTCGGTCAGCGCCGGTGCGCTGCTCGAAAACGGCATCGGTCTGATGAGCGGCATCGCGGCAGTGGTCGCCATCGCGATTGCGCTCAGCTTTGCCCTTGGCCGTGCTTTTGGTCTGCCGCGCAAGATGGCCATCTTGATTGCCTGCGGCAATTCGATTTGCGGTAACTCTGCCATTGCCGCGGTGGCCCCGGTTATCGATGCGGATGGAAAGGACGTCGCTGCGGCGATCGCCTTCACTGCCGTGCTTGGCGTTGTCGTGGTGCTGGTGCTGCCGCTAATGGTGTCACTGTTGTCGTTTTCACCAACGCAGTTCGGTGTCTTTGCCGGGCTGACCGTCTACGCGGTGCCCCAGGTGCTGGCCGCGACCTCATCGATATCGCTTAGCAGCGTCCACATCGGCACCCTGGTGAAACTGGTGCGGGTGCTGATGCTGGGCCCAGTCGTGCTGGTACTGTCGCTGATTGGTCGGCGCGAAGGTGGTCGTCGTCCTGCGCTGTCGCATATGGTCCCGTGGTTCATCGTCGGCTTTTTGCTACTGCTGACCTTGCGCTCGTTCGGCGCCATTCCAGAGGCGGCAATTGCGCCGATGCACGTGACGGCGAATTTCCTCACCATTATGTCGATGGCCGCACTCGGACTCGGCGTCGATGCGCGCTCAGTCATGCGGGCCGGTTGCCGGGTCGCCGCAGTTGTCGTGTTGTCGCTGCTGGCGTTGGCAGTCATCAGTTTTTTCCTGATAAAAATGCTCGGCATCGTTTGAAGCACTGCCCGATTAGCGGCTACCGTTAGAAATCGAGGATCTGTATTTTTTTAATACGAGAAACTTGGTGGTATTGCAGAAAGTTACAGTCTGATACGCTTGGCAAGCAGTCGCGCAATGCGCTTGCCAGAGCGGTCTTGATTCATCGCTTTAGGTGATATGTGCGACCGCGGCTTAAACCTGGTGACGGGCGCCATCGTTCTTTGGCATGCGGTGTTTCTGGAGCGGGCGACACAGGTTGCGCGCGGTCCTGGCAGCTCCCCGACGCCAGTATGCTGCAGTTTCGTGTCCTCGTTGGCCTGGGAGCACATCTACGGGACCGGATATTACATTTGAAGGAAGAGCAAGAAGGTTGATGAGAAAAATATCGGCCGCTGCGGACTTCAAGAATCGGTAACAGGGCTTAGCGCCCGATTTTTTCCGTTTTCCCTATTCTCCCCTAAATGAAGTATTCGAGAAACTTCAGGAAATTCCCATGAGCATAGATTTCAGTACCTGAGATGCCGTTATTCTCGAAAACCTGCTGACGGGATTTCCCGCGCCCTCCTGGATTGCGCTCGGGATCGGTGAAGTATAAAAGCCGCACCTCGGGGATCGCACCGCGTTCCAATAACGACTCGGTCAGGCCTGCCATCGGCATAAGAGACGCACGGAGCTCATCATGCGATGTGTAGCGGAACCTGATTTGGTTCAGGAGATCGGTCTCTCGCTCGGTCAGTTCGATGTCGGGTACTCGCAAACCAGAACCCCCTTACAAGATGAAAAAGCGACCAGCTCGACCTATAGCCTGCTATTGCTGCCTGCCAGTGTAGCAAAGACTAATTTCTTACGGTAGCTGAGCAAAAGGCCTTTGCTTCGTCGATATCTCCATGTTGTGGCTGCAGTTTTAGATCCCGCGGCTGTTAGACGGAGAGTGGCAGCCCGCGACGCTTCTCCAGCCAGCGCTTGAGCATATTCGACATTATAGGAGTAATGTCATATTTTCAGAGGAGGGCGCCGGTTTCGTTACGTTTTACGTAGTATTACGGGACTACGAAAAGGGGGGTATATGCTCGAGAATAGGCAAAGCACAGCCTCTATGCAGGCTGACATTGATTGCCTGCGTGATCGGTTTCCACGCACTGCGGATCTCTATAGGGAAGCTTGTGCCGTTATGTTCTTCAGGTACGGCGTGACTCCAACAACGAACGCTCTCTATCAGCTTGTTCGGAAAGGGAGTATGTCTGTTCCAAGCGAAGCATTGAAAAGGTTTTGGAGTGACTTGCGTGAACGGGCAAGGGTCGACCTTCAGCATGCGGACTTGCCCGATCAGGTAAAGCAGTCGGGCGGCCAGCTGATCGGTGAGATCTGGGCGCTAGCCCAAAAGGCTGCTGACGAGTCGATCATTGTATTGCGGCAGAGCGCAATGGTCGAACGCGACGCTGCCCTGGCCGAAAAGGACCGTCTGGAAGATGACATCGCTCAACTGTCTGCCCAGCTCAAGGACGGCCGCGATCAAATAGCAGCAGCTGAGGGGACGATCGTAAAACAGCGGGATGAACTTGGCGCGGCAGCAGCAGCCCAGCAAGAAACGGACTTGAGACTGAATGAGGCTAGAGCTGACATTGAAACGTTGCGCGACCAGATAAGTTCGATGTTAAGAGAGCGCGCGGCGGAGATTGAGAAATTAACTGACCGCATCCTTCAAGCTGAGCAGCGTTACACCGATCTGGCGAAAAGAACCCTGGTTGACCTGGACAAAGAGCGAACTGCGGCGACGAAACTGCAGAAGCAACTCGACGCCGAGCGCCGGACGTTCGCGTCCCGCATTGAAGAAATCCAGTCCGAGGCACAGCGGGCTCAGTTTCAGCTTGCCCGACAAGGCCAAGAGCTCAGCGCCTATATGACTAAGGCGGAACTACTTGCCGACGAGCGAGACCGAGCGGCTAGCCAGACCATGAGAACCGCATTTCAGTGCGGGGAACTGGAGAGCCAGCTCGCTGCAGAGCGAGCAAAGGTTGCTGAGTTGCGTGAACAACTCGAGCGATTCGCCAGCACATCGAAACCAAGCAGGCGGGAGCCGCGCTCGACGCCTGTAATCCCTCGCCAGCGGCGTCGACCCGGCAGCAAACAAGACAAATAGATTGCTAGCGTTGAACGAAGTTCGATACCGATCGAAACAGCAGACTGGCTGCGAGCTTGGAGTAGGCGGTGTAGCGTTTGCTCTCGGAATTCGCGCGCTCGAGGTGTACTTCTGACCGCTTTAGACGAGCTCAGGCTGCTTCTCGTTTTGGCCGAGCCCTGTAAAGCGATTTCATCTTCTGCTTCGCTTCTTCTCGAGTCAGACCAACGGCTTCACCGGCATCAGTAAAGTAGACGGGTATCTCGACATCATCTTCGACGTATAGCCGAATATTCAAAACCGATGTCCAGCGCCAAGTGTTGACTTTCTCCTTGCGGTAAGGCTCAAGTAGGGAAATCTCAACAATTTTAAGTAACTTGTTGCCGTTGCAAGTGCGGCAGAACTGTAGTACGTCGCGAGGATCCCAGAGGATCGTCGTCTGTTGGACCCAGCGACGCTCTTCTTTAAATGCGTAGGTGATGAACACGTAGAGCATACCTAGGCTTAGCGTAGCTGCACGCCAGGTCGCGATCCCTGGCCCCATCGAAAACATGGGCGCCTCATGTGCTTTGTCTGTAGTAATCACTTGAATGCCTCTGCAGTACGAAATGAACACTATAGATTGTAGTCCTAAAGTGTTCGCCATGAGTACATCGTGCATTTTATGCGGAGGTGCTCGTGGGGTTGCTCAAACAATTTGGAACAGGACTGCAGAAGGCGAGGAAGAGTCGAGGTCTGACACAAGAGGATTTTTCGGTAGTTTCGAGTCGAACCTATCTCAGCAGCCTGGAACGCGGGATCAAAGCCCCTACGATTACAAAGATCGACGACATCGCAGCGGTGCTGGGTGTACATCCGTTGTCTCTCGTTGCGTTCGCGTATCTGCCGAAGGACATTGCGGAGCGAAAGAAACTTTTTTCTCAGGTAATAGCTGACCTGAAATCGTTCGAAGATTAGGACGACAGTTGCGATTCGCGGTAAGCAAACGTATGGGATTCTGGATGGCTCGAAAGGCAGCAGTCCCGCCGTACTGCAAGAGAATCGAACGCAAATGAGGATCCTTGCAGGGTGGCATGGCAGTCGGCTGGTATCCCGGCCATACTTCCGACGCATGCGCGTATTACCTAACGGTTACCGCAAAAATCGGGACTGCACGACGAGTTACGTAAAGCTCGCCGGTAAAACCAAGAAAGCCACAGGTTAGACCGCTATGAGCCTAGGATGAAGCACAGGCGGCAAGATACGAAGTAAAACTTGGACACCTATGCGACGCGGCAGACTTCAAACAATTAGTTCCGAAAACTTCCACGATTTACTTCGGAGCGCTGCTATATAGCAAAGACCGAACTACTGGCCGACGAACGCGACCGAGCCGCCCGCCAGGCTGCGGAAAGCGCGCACCAGAGTGCGGAGCTGGGTAGCCAGCTTGC
>Ga0247725_1000220_pt1 | contig 57337 bp, 50 predicted proteins | sample OKSTACKMCFT3sol_FD_183021 | JGI IMG/M metagenome (GOLD analysis project Ga0247725, IMG submission 183021) | Subsurface sediment microbial communities from gas well in Oklahoma, United States - OK STACK MC-FT3-sol | ecosystem: Environmental > Terrestrial > Deep subsurface > Rock core/Sediment...
GTCAACTGCTGATAGCTCATGGTGATACTGCTTTTACTTTGGCGAGCATAAGGGTACCACCAATCAGCAGTTGGCCACCTCTCGCCATTCATCCATGAGTGTCGCACTTATTATCTGAATTCCCGCTTGATGTCGGCCAGCTTGCCGTCCAGGCCTGGGCCGAGGCCCTTGACGCCGACGGTGTGCTGGAACGGCGTGGCAGCCAGCAGCTCGAGGCCGATGTGGTCGGTGAGCATGTAGGCGAAGGCCAGGCCCAGCTGGGTGTCGCTGTCCAGGGTCGCCTTGGTGCCCGAGACCTTGGCGCCATCGAGCTTGATGTCACCGCTGCTTTCGTTCGGCGCAGTGGTGATGGCGCCGGCGCGGAGGATGAAATCCCCCGCCTGGTGGGCGTGGGCAACAGGGGCTGCGAGCGCCAACGCGACGAGCGAGGCACTGAGCAAGGACTTGTTCATGGAAGCTCCCAGAGGACGTGAGTAATCGAGTAGTCCAATGGTACGAAGCTGACTAAACAGAAAGTTTGACCCAGCTCAACGAAGCCTCTTCAAACGGGCGTGCACAGTTCTCACTTCAGCTCATAAGCGTAGATTTTCTCGGCTTCCATCTGGTAGCCCGCATCCGCCAGCTCGCTGCTGGACGCCTTGACCTGCATCGTGCCTTCGATCCAGTAGGGTTGATAGAGGTCTTCGATGCGCACGCCCATCTCGCTGAAGATGTGCACGATCTGGTTCGAGGGTGGCGGTGGCACGTGGATGCAGGCGCCGTAGTAGGGCACCAGCAGGAATTCGGTGGTGCGACCTTCGTCGCTGACCTCCAGTGGCACGATGTAGCCGGGGATCTTCACCGGCTGGCCGTCCAGTGCCTTCACCACCGGCGCGTTGGGCGCCTGCTGGCGCGCGGCGGGGGCGGCCTCGGCGGCCAGCGCGTCGCTGATCTGCGACAGGTCGTGCAGTGGCGTCAGTTGCGGCGGGATGATCGGCGCGCCTTCGGGGATCAGGGCGGGCCAGTCCAGTTCACGAGGTTCGGCGGCGCACACCGTGGATGCCAGCAACACCACTGCCAGTAACAGGTAATGCCAAGCGGTGGAAGCCTGCCTTTTGTCCATGGACGTCGCGCTCATGAAGGTTCTCAAAGATGAATCGACAGGCCATCGGCCAGCGACTGTCGGTAGGCGCGCCAGGCCGGCACGCTGCCCATCAGCAGCGCCGCGCCAAGGATGATAGCCAGCAGCGTCCACTCATGGGCGCTTGGCCAGGCCAATGGCAGGTACAGCCCGTAATTGGCCTGCACATAGCCCTGTGCCAGGGCTATGCAGGCATACAGCAAGCCAAGCCCGGCGGCGATGCCCGACAATGCCAGGGCCAGTGCCTCGAGCACCAGCAGCCCGGCGATGTGCCAGGGACGGGCCCCCACCGAGCGCAGGATGGCCATTTCCCGGCGGCGTTCGTTGAGGCTGGTGAGAATCGCGGTGAGCATGCCGATCAGGCCGGTGAGCACGACGAACAACGACACCACGAACAGTGCCTGCTCGGCCGTGCCCATCAGGCTCCACAGCTCCTGCAGGGCCACACCGGGCAGGATCGCAAGCAGGGGCTCGGCACGGTACTCGTTGATCTCGCGCTGCAGGCTGAAAGTGGCGATCTTGCTGTTGAGCCCGAGCATGAAGGCGGTGATGGCGGTGGGTTGCAGGTCCATGGCGCGGGCCTGCTCGGCACTGATGCGTCCGGCGCCACGGGCCGGGACGCCGTTGTGCCAGTCGATGTGAATCGCCTCCATCCCTGCCAGGCTGATGTGCAGGGTGCGGTCCACCGGGGTGCCGGTGCGCTCGAGCACGCCGACCACGGTGAATGGCTTGTCGTCATGCTTGACCAGGCTGATGGCGGCCACGCCGTGCGCCAGCACCAGCTTGTCACCCAGTTTGTAGTGCAGCGCCTCGGCGACTTCGGCACCCAGCACCACTTCGAACGGATCGTCGGCGAACGCCCGGCCCTGGTCGAGTGCCAGGTGCTGGCGGCGACCGAACTGGTAATGGCTGAAGTAGTCGGCGCTGGTGCCCATCACCCGGTAGCCGCGGTGCGAATCGCCCAGGGAAATCGGGATCGCCCACTTCACCCGTGGATCCTTGGCGTAATGCTCGTAGCTGTCCCAGCGGATATTGTTGGTGGCATTGCCGATGCGGAACACTGAGTACAGCAGCAGATTCACCGACCCCGAACGGGCGCCGACGATCAGGTCGGTGCCGCTGATGGTGCTGGCGAAACTGGCGCGGGCTTCGGTGCGTACCCGCTCGACGGCCAGCAGCAAGCACACCGACAGGGCGATGGCGAACGCGGTGAGCAGGGCGGTGAAACGGCGGTTGGCCAGGCTGGCCAGGGCAAGGCGAAGCAGGTACATCAGGCCTCCCGGGGCTTGGCGGCGCGATTGAGCTCGGCCAGGGACAGATGGCGGTCGAACAGCGGCGCCAGGCTCTGGTCATGACTGACGAACAGCAGGCTGGCGCCGGCGTCGCGGCATTCGTCGAACAACAGGCGGATGAACGCCTCGCGGGTGTCGGCGTCGAGGGCCGAGGTCGGCTCGTCGGCGATCACCAGCTCGGGCTGGCCGATCAGCGCCCTGGCCGCGGCGACTCGCTGCTGCTGCCCGATCGACAGGCTGTCGGCGCGGCGGGCGAGCAGGGCCGGGTCGTCCAGACCCAGGTGGGCGAGCAACTGGGCAGCGGCCTGGTCGATGCTGCCGTGGCGCTGGGCGGCGCGAGCGGCACGGCTTTTCGAGAAGCGGCAGGGCAGCTCGACGTTTTCGCGCACCGAGAGGAACGGCAGCAGGTTGAACTGCTGGAAGATGTAGCCGGTGTGATCGACCCGGAAGCGGTCGCGCGCGCCCTGGCCCAAGGTCGCCAAGTCCTGGCCGAGCAGGCGGATGCTGCCCTGGCCTGGGCGGTTGACCCCGCCCAGCAGGCCGAGCAGGGTGGTCTTGCCACTGCCGCTGGGGCCCTTGAGGAACAACGCCTCGCCGGGCTCCAGGCGAAACGCCGGGATCTCCAGCAGCGGCGCCTGGCCAGGCCAGGCGAACACCAGGTCATGCAGTTCGATCAGCGGCTGGCTCATTCAGAACTCGACCACGGCCTTGGCGGGGGTGGCTTCCACGCCTTTCTGGCCATTCGGGCCGATCAGTTGCACGTTGATCTTCTGGGTTTGCGGGAAGGTTTTGAACAGGCGGCCGAGGTCGATCTGGGTGAGTTTGCCCGGGGTGGCGCAGGTCAGTTGGTAACGAGCATTGATGTCGGCGTGCTGATGCGCGTCGCCGCCAGCCTCGGGGGCATTACCGAACAGCGGGCTTTCCAGGTCCTGGGCCTCCTCCTTGCAACCGGCGGCCTGGGCGATGGCGAACAACTTCAGGGGTTGTTCGAGCTGCTGGCGGGCGGCGGCGACCTTGGCTTTGTCGGCGTCGCTGCTGGCGGCGTGTTCGAAGCCCACCAGGTTCATTGCCGGGCTGTCCAGCGCCAGCTCGAGGACGTTGCCGTCGAGTACCGCGTTGAGCTTGGCCACGCCGTGCTCATGGGCGCCGAGGGTGCCATGGGCGTGATCGTGATCGTGATCATGGTCGTGATCGTCGTGGGCATGGGCCACGGCCAGGGGAAGCAGGGCAAAGGGCAGGGCGAGCAACAGACGACGCATGGACGGCTCCACAGGCGGCTTGGGATGAATTTGTGATGTTATAACAATTTCAATTTACACCGCCAGCCTGCCTGGCACAGGTTTCATGTTCGTGGGAGCATGGCGTAATCGAGCCTGGAAACAAGGAAATAATCGTGAGAATTCGTGGGCAGATCGGCGCGTGGCCGGTGGACCTGACTGTCGAGCTGGAGCCGCATGAGTGGGCGCAGCTGGGGCGTAGGATGGATGTCCAGGCCCCGGTGGAAGCTGCGCCGGTCAGCGCCAGCCCCGTACCCCGACAGGATGACGGACAGTGGGTGGCGGCGCGTGAAGTGCTGCGTCAGGCGGGGCAGATGGGTGGTCCGGAACTGCTGGAGCGTCTGGAAGGTTTGGCCGGAAGCGTGGCGGCAGGCAAGCGGCTGCTGGTGCGGTTGCGCCATAGCAGTGAGGTGAAGGTGGAAAGTGGCGTGGATGCGCCGGTGTATCGCTGGGTGGGATGAGGGGCTGCATAGCAGCCCCAGCAGCCTCAGAACAACGCTGAGGACAGCTTGCGGCGGTACACACTGACCAGCGGATGCTCGTTGCCCAGCAGCTCGAACACCTGTAGCAGCGCCTTCTGCGGCAGGCCGTTCTCGTAGGCGCGGTTGCGCTGAAACAGCTTCAGCAACCCATCCATTGCGGCCTCGTACTGCTGGCGTGCCAACTGTTGGATGCACAGCTGGTAGGTTGCTTCGTCATCCTGCGGATTCTGCGCCAGGCGGCTCTTCAGCTCCGCGGCTTCCGGCAGGCTGGCGGCCTGGCGCAGGAAGGTCAGCTGGGCCTTGGCGCCGGCCAGTGCGGCCTTGTGCTCGTCGGTCTTGACCGCGTCGAGCACCACCTGGGCCTCGCCCAGCTCGCCACGCTCGGCCAGGCAGCGGGCGTAGAGGATCAGCGCCTCGGCATTGCTGTTGTCTTCACCCAGCAGCACCTGCAGCAGGGCCTCGGCCTCGCTGAAGCGACTTTCGGCGAACAGCGCCTTGGCCTGCTCCAGCGGCGCGGCGGCGGGCGGCGCGGGCATCTGCACATGGGGTTCGAGCATGGCGCGGATGGCCGACTCGGGCTGCGCGCCGGCAAAGCCGTCGACCGGTTGGCCATCCTTGAACAACACCACGGTCGGCAGGCTGCGGATGCCGAACTGGGCGACGACCTGCTGCTCGACGTCGCAGTTGATCTTGGCCAGCAGCAGCTCGCCCTGGTAGCCCTCGGCGATCTTCGCCAACAGCGGCATCAGCGCCTTGCACGGCGCGCACCATTCGGCCCAGAAGTCGACCAGTACCGGCTTGTGGAAGGAGTTCTCGATGACCAACTGCTGGAAGGTGGCATCGGTGGCATCGAAGATAAATGGTGTTTCCTGGCTCATCGTGACTCTCGCAAATCCGTGAATGCCCCCACTATAAGGGCTCGCGGCTGGCGTGGTACAGGCTGACCCGGCGGAATTCGTGCGGCTCGGCCAGATCCGGCAGGGTCAGCGCCTCCAGCACGCCGAGCGGACGGTACAGCGGGTGGCTGAAATCGCGCACCCGCGAGTCGGCCACCAGCGCCTGGCGGCCACGGCCGAGGAATGCGTCCAGCAACGGCAGGTTGGCGCGGTCGTAGAGCACATCGGCGACCAGGATCAGGTCGAAGCGGTCGGCCTCGGCGAAGAAGTCGCTGCTGTAGCCCAGTGTCACGTTGTTCAGTGCGGCGTTGGCGCGGCAGGCGTCCAGGGCCAGCGGGTCGAGGTCGCAGGCCACCACCTCCAGCGCGCCGGCCCGGGCGGCGGCGATCCCGGCGATGCCGGAGCCGGCGCCGAAGTCCAGCACGCGCTTGCCACGCACCCAGTGCGGTTGCTCGGCCAGGTAGCGCGCCATGGCCAGGCCGCTGGCCCAGCAGAAGCTCCAGTAGGGAGGCTCTTCGAGAATGCGCCGGGTTTCCTCGCTGCTGAATGCGCGATCCATGTTCTGGTCGTCGATCAACCAGAGTTTCAGGTCGCACTCGGGCAGTTCACTGACGATCAGGCGTGCTTCGCCGATCAGGCCGCTCAAGGCCTGTTGCAGGGCCAGCGGGGCCATCTATGGTGCCTTTTCGAAACGCAGCGGGCCGGTGGCCTGGGTCTGGGCCTGGGCGATGGGTACCGGAGGCAGGTGCAGGATCAACTGGCCGGAGCGGCTGGCGCGGCCGCGCAGTTCGACCCGCGCGCCGGCCGGGAAGGCTTCGGGGTTGAAGCGCAGTCGGTAGGGCAAGGCCTGGCCGGTGCCGCTCAGGGTGCTGCTGGCCAGCAGTTGCTGCGGGCGGCCACGCTCGTCGATTACCAGCAGGGCCAGCTCCACATCGGCACCTGCCGGGATTTCCATCAGGGTACCGCTCAGCTCGCGCTGGTAGGCCGGCAGCGGGCCCAGGGGTTCGGTCTTCTTTGCCACCTTGGCCGGCACCGGGGCCGGGGCTTGCTCCGGATTTGGGCGGTCGCTGCCGCAGGCGGCGAGCAGGGCGGCGCAACACAGCACGACGAGCGCTCGAGGGTACATGGGGTCGTCCTTCACGGGCAGATTTGCATGGATGGTAACCCCTTTGGCTTGTCTTGCCAGTGCAATGCGCTACCATGGCCCTCCCTTTTTTTGTTGCCTGTCACCATGCACTGTCCGTTTTGCGGGGCCAACGACACCAAGGTCATCGACTCGCGCCTGGTCGCCGAGGGCGAACAGGTGCGTCGCCGTCGCGAGTGCGTCGCCTGCGGCGAACGTTTCACCACCTTCGAAACCGCCGAGCTGGTGCTGCCGCGGCTGATCAAGCAGGACGGCACGCGCCAGCCCTTCGATGAAGACAAGCTGCGCGCCGGCATGCAGCGCGCGCTGGAAAAGCGCCCGGTCAGCGTCGAGCGCCTGGAAGCGGCGTTGGCGCACATCAAGAGCCGCCTGCGTGCCACCGGCGAGCGCGAAGTGAAATCGCTGGTGGTCGGCGAGATGGTGATGGCCGAGCTGCGCAAGCTCGACGAAGTGGCCTACATCCGATTCGCCTCGGTCTACCGACGTTTCCAGGACCTCGACGAATTCCGCGAAGAAATCGACCGCCTGGCCCGCGAGCCAGCCAAAGAGTAAGCATGTCCAGCCAAGCCATTCTCGACGCCCACTACATGGCCCGGGCCGTGGAACTGGCCCGCAAGGGCCTGTACAGCACCCACCCAAACCCCCGCGTGGGCTGCGTGATCGTGCGCGATGGCGAGGTGGTCGGCGAGGGCTGGCATGTGCGTGCCGGCGAGCCGCACGCCGAGGTCCATGCCCTGCGCCAGGCCGGCGAGCGCGCCCGAGGCGCCTGTGCCTACGTCACCCTCGAACCCTGCAGCCACCATGGCCGCACGCCGCCGTGCGCCGAAGCCCTGGTCAACGCCGGGGTGGCGCGGGTGGTCGCGGCCATGCAGGACCCCAACCCGCAAGTGGCCGGCAATGGCCTGCGCCGTCTGCGCGAGGCCGGCATCGAGGTCGCCAGCGGGGTGCTCGAAGCCGAGGCTCGCGCCCTCAACACAGGCTTCTTCAAGCGTATGGAGCACGGCCTGCCATTCGTGCGCGCCAAGCTGGCGATGAGCCTGGACGGTCGCACCGCCATGGCCAGCGGCGAGAGCCAGTGGATCACCGGCCCCGCCGCTCGTGCCGCGGTCCAGCGCTTGCGCGCCCGGTCCAGCGTGGTGCTGACCAGCGCCGAGAGCGTGCTGTTCGACAACGCCCGCATGACCGTGCGTGGCGAGGAACTTGGCCTGGATGAGGCGCTCACCGCCCTGGCCGTGTCGCGCCCGCCGCTGCGCGTGCTGATCGACGGGCGCCTGCGCCTGCCACTGGACGCGCCGTTCTTCCAGGCCGGCCCGGCGCTGGTGGTGACCGCCACCGGCGAGGACCCTCGTTATGCCGCCGCCGGCCATGAGTTGCTTGACCTGCCCGGCAGCGACGGCCGCGTCGACTTGCCGGCCCTGCTGCGGGTGCTGGCCGGGCGGGGCGTCAACGAAATTCTCCTGGAAGCCGGCGCCGGTCTGGTCGGCGCCTTCGCCCGCCAGGGCCTGGTCGACGAGTACCAGTTGTTCGTCGCCGGCACCTTCCTCGGTTCCGACGCCCGTCCGCTGCTGGACTGGCCGCTGTCGAAAATGAGCGAGGCACCGCGGCTGAAGATCACCGACATGCGCGCGGTCGGCGATGACTGGCGAGTCACTGCCATCCCCCTGCCGGCCCCCGGCGTATAATGCCTGGCTTGCTTCGCGCAGCCCGTACTTGAGGAGAACAGTATGTTCACCGGCATCATCGAATCCATCGGCACCATCCGCAGCCTCACCCCCAAGGGCGGTGATGTGCGCGTCTACGTTGAAACCGGCAAGCTCGACCTGGCCGACGTCAAGCTTGGCGACAGCATCGCGGTCAACGGCGTGTGCCTGACCGCCGTCGAGCTGCCTGGCGACGGCTTCTGGGCCGACGTCAGCGTCGAGACCCTCAAGCGTACCGCCATGGTCGACCTCAAGAGCGGCAGCCGGGTCAACCTGGAAAAGGCCCTGACCCCGACCACTCGCCTGGGCGGACACCTGGTCAGCGGCCACGTCGACGGTGTCGGCGAAATCGTTTCGCGCGCTGATAACGCCCGCGCCATCCAGTTCCGCGTGCGTGCGCCCAAGGAGCTGGCCAAGTACATCGCCCACAAGGGCTCGATCACCGTCGACGGCACCAGCCTGACGGTCAACGAAGTCGATGGCGCCGAGTTCGAGCTGACCATCGTCCCGCACACCCTGTCTGAAACCATCATGGCCGACTACCGCGCAGGGCGTCGGGTGAACCTTGAGGTCGACCTGCTGGCCCGTTACCTGGAGCGTCTGCTGCTGGGCGACAAGGCCGCCGAGCCGAGCAAAGGCAGTGGCATCACCGAAAGCTTCCTGGCCGCCAACGGCTTCTTGAAATCCTGATTGAGAAGGGGGTGCCGCGTGGCGCTCAACAGCATCGAAGAACTGGTCGAAGACATCCGCCAGGGCAAAATGGTCATCCTCATGGATGACGAAGACCGCGAGAACGAAGGCGACATCATCATGGCGGCCGAGTGCTGCCTGCCCGAGCACATCAATTTCATGGCCAAGCACGCCCGCGGCCTGATCTGCATGCCGATGACCCGCGAGCGCTGCGAAACCCTGAAGCTGCCGCTGATGGCGCCGCGCAACGGTTCGGGCTTCGGCACCAAGTTCACCGTGTCGATCGAAGCCGCCGAAGGCGTCACCACCGGCATCTCCGCCGCCGACCGCGCCCGCACCGTGCAGGCCGCCGCGGCCAAGGACGCCAAGGCCGAAGACATCGTCAGCCCTGGGCATATCTTCCCGCTGATGGCCCAGCCCGGCGGCACACTGGCCCGCGCCGGCCATACCGAGGCCGCCTGCGACCTGGCGCGCATGGCCGGTTTCGAGCCGAGCGGAGTGATCTGCGAGGTGATGAACGACGACGGCACCATGTCGCGCCGCGCCGAGCTGGAAGTGTTCGCTGCCGAGCATGGCTTGAAGATCGGCACCATCGCCGACCTGATCCACTACCGCATGATCCACGAGCGCACCGTGCAGCGCGTTTCCGAGCAGCCGATCGAGAGCGAGCTGGGCGAATTCAACCTGGTCACCTACCGTGACGCGGTGGAAGGCGACGTGCACATGGCCCTGACACTGGGCAAGATCTGCGCCGAAGAGCCGACGCTGGTGCGGGTGCACAACATGGACCCGCTGCGCGACCTCCTGCTGGTCAAGCAGCCGGGGCGCTGGAGCCTGCGCGCGGCCATGGCCGCGGTGGCCGAGGCCGGCAGCGGCGTGGTCCTGCTGCTGGGCCACCCGCTGGACGGCGACGTGCTGCTGGCGCACATCCGCGAAAGCGCGGGCGATGCGCAGCCCAAGGCACCCACCACCTACAGCACCGTCGGTGCCGGTTCGCAGATCCTGCGCGACCTCGGTGTGCGCAAGATGCGCCTGATGAGTTCGCCGATGAAGTTCAATGCGATATCCGGATTCGATCTGGAAGTTGTAGAATACGTGCCCTCCGAGTGACTTGAGGCGGCCTGATCGCCCCTAAGCTCGAGTCAAAACCCTCCCGAGGCCGCCACAGCGCGGCCTCGCTCTTGAAGATGAGAACTCCGGAATGACCCTGAAGACCATCGAAGGTACCTTCATCGCCCCCAAAGGTCGCTATGCTTTGGTGGTTGGCCGCTTCAACAGCTTCGTCGTCGAAAGCCTGGTAAGCGGTGCAGTCGATGCCCTGGTACGCCACGGCGTCAGCGAAAGCGACATCACCATCATCCGTGCCCCGGGCGCGTTCGAAATCCCGCTGGTGGCACAGAAAGTCGCCCAGCAGGGCGCTTATGACGCGATCGTCGCCCTGGGCGCGGTGATCCGTGGCGGTACCCCGCACTTCGAATACGTGGCGGGCGAGTGCACCAAGGGCCTGGCCCAGGTGTCCATGGAGTTCGGTGTTCCGGTGGCCTTCGGCGTACTGACCGTCGACTCCATCGAACAGGCCATCGAGCGTTCCGGCACCAAGGCCGGCAACAAAGGTGCCGAAGCTGCCCTGTCCGCTCTGGAAATGGTCAGCCTGCTGGCGCAGTTGGAGGCCAAGTGATTAGCGACGAAAGCGATCGTTTCAACCCGCGCGATCCAAAACCCGCGGATGCCGGCAAGCCCTCGAAGAGCGCCAAGCGTCGCGAAGCCCGCAAGCTCGCCACGCAAGCGCTCTACCAGTGGCACATGGCCAAGCATTCGCTGAACGAGGTCGAAGCGCAGTTCCGGGTCGACAACGATTTCACCGATATCGACGGCGCCTACTTCCGCGAGATCCTGCACGGGGTCCCAGCGAAGAAGGCCGAGATCGACGAGGCGCTCAAGCCTTGCCTGGACACGCCACTGGAAGAGCTCGACCCGGTCGAACTGGCCGTGCTGCGCCTGTCCACCTGGGAGTTCATGATGCGCGTCGACGTACCGTACCGCGTGGTCATCAACGAAGGTGTGGAACTGGCGAAAGTCTTCGGTGCCACCGACGGGCACAAGTTCGTCAACGGCGTGCTCGACAAGCTGGCTCCGCGTCTGCGTGAGGCGGAAGTCAAGGCGAACAAGCGCTGATCGCGGCGCTGACCAGCCATGGGTGAGTTCGAGCTGATCCGTCACTACTTCGCCGCCGCGCCCTGTGCGCAGGGCGGCGTGGGTGTGGCCCTGGGGATCGGCGACGACTGTGCCCTGCTGGACCTGCCTGCCGGCGAGCAGCTGGCGATCTCCACCGACACGCTCGTGGCCGGTGTGCATTTCCCCGCAGTCTGCGACCCGTTGCTGCTCGGCCAGCGCGCGCTGGCCGTGGCGGTCAGTGACCTGGCGGCCATGGGCGCCACGGCCATCGGCTTCACCCTTGCCCTCACCTTGCCCCAGGTCGGCGCGCAATGGCTTGCCGGCTTTGCCGACGGGCTCGGCCGCATGGCCGCGCGCTGCGCTATCAGCCTGATTGGTGGCGATACTACACGCGGCCCGTTGAGCATTACCGTGACCGTGTTCGGCCGGGTGCCGACCGGCCAGGCGCTGCGCCGTAGCGGCGCGCAGCCGGGCGACCTGCTGTGTGTTGGTGGTTTCCTTGGTAATGCGGCAGGGGCCTTGCCGTTGGTGCTGGGCGAACGCGAGGCGGCAGCCGATGTGGCCGGGCCATTGCTCGAGCATTACTGGTCGCCCGTGCCGCAACTGCAACTGGGCGAGCGCTTGCGCGGCCTGGCCACGGCGGCGCTGGATATTTCCGATGGCCTGCTGGCGGACTGCGGGCATATCGCCAAGGCGTCCGGCGTGGCGCTGCAGGTGAACCTGGCGCAGGTCCCCGTGTCTGCTCCTTTACAGGCTTTCCTCGGTCGAGAAGCGGCCTTGCATGCAGCGCTCACTGGTGGTGACGACTACGTGCTGGCGTTCACCGTGCCGGAAAGCGCACTGACGACCCTGGCCCGCGAGGTGCACGTCATCGGTCGTGTATTGGAAGGCCAGGGCGTGACCTTGCGTGACCCGCAAGGCCAGGACATCACCCCCGTGCAACGGGGCTATCAACATTTCAGGGAGACACCGTGACCGACCACCCCAACCAGGTGCCTGCGGAGTTCGTTCCGCCTTCGGTCTGGCGCAACCCGTGGCACTTCATCGCCTTCGGCTTCGGCTCGGGCACCCTGCCCAAGGCACCGGGGACCTGGGGTTCGCTGGTGGCGCTGCCGTTCATCCCGCTGTGGCAGATGCTGCCCGACTGGGGCTATTGGCTGTTGCTGGGCATCAGCATGCTGTTCGGCGTGTGGTTGTGCGGCAAGGTGGCCAACGACTTGCGCGTGCACGACCATGAGGGCATTGTCTGGGACGAGATCGTCGGCATGTGGATCACCCTGTGGCTGGTGCCGGAAGGTTGGCAGTGGCTGCTGGCGGGGTTCCTGATGTTCCGCTTCTTCGACATCCTCAAGCCGTGGCCGATCCGCTGGGTCGACCGCCATGTGCATGGGGGGTTCGGGATAATGCTCGACGATATCCTGGCCGGCGTGTTCGCCTGGCTGGGCATGCAGGTTCTGGTGTGGGCGGTGGCCTGATACAGGGAGCGTTGCGATGGGCCTGAAGGCTGTGGTGCTGGCATCGATGCTGTTGGTCACGGGGCCGGGTGCGATGGCCCAGGAGGCGCCGGCGCAGGTGCGTCTGGTCAGCGAGGCGTGGGTCGACTACACCAATGCCGATGGCACCGGGCTGGCCTGGGACGTGTTGCGCAAGGTGTTCGAGCCGGCCGGGGTCAAGGTCGTGGTCAAGAGCGCGCCCTACAGCCGCGCCGTCGGGCTGGTGAAGCGCGGCGAGGCGGATGCCTGGGTCGGCTCCTACAAGGAAGAGAACGCCGACAACCTGTATCCGCAGTGGTACTTCGACCAGGACCATATCTATGCCCTGGGCCTGGTCGACAAGCCGGTGCCAACGCTCGAGACCATCGGCCAGTACCGGCTGGCCTGGGTGCGCGGGTACGACTATGCCAGCTATCTGCCCGAGGTCCACAACTTCCGCGAGATCCAGCGTCGCGAGGGCATCCTGCCGATGCTCGAGCATGACCGGGTCGACTTCTACATCGATGCGCTCGCCGAGGTCGACTATGTGCTTGGCCAGGCGCCCGATGCCACGCGCTTTCGCCGCACCCACGTCGCCGAGCTGCCGTTGTACCTGGCCTTCACCCACAGTGAACAGGGCAAGGTCCTGCGCGACCTGTTCGACCGGCGCATGGAGCAACTGGTGCGCAGCGGCGAGCTGAAGCCGATCTTCGAGCGCTGGAAGCAGCCTTACCCGTTTACGGTTGATCACCTGCCTCATCAGTAAGTACCCGCAGTCTGCTCCCGCAGGGGCCGGTGTGGGGCCATATGCATCTAACTTTTCGATCTTAAGCCACGATATTCCTCCTGCGCACCTGCGCCGGGCTGCTGATACAATCGGCCGATCTGAAAAAACCTACTGCCCAGGAGCACAACGTGCCCGTCGTCTTTGTTGCCGCCTCGAAACTCCCGACTCCCTTTGCGACCTTCACCATGCATGGCTTCCTCGACGAAGCCACTGGCCGCGAGCACGTGGTGCTCAGCCTGGGTGATATCGCCGACGGCGAGCCGGTGCTGGGGCGTCTGCACTCCGAATGCCTGACCGGCGATGCGCTGTTCAGCCAGCGTTGCGACTGCGGCTCGCAGCTGGAGGCTGCATTGCAGGCCATCGCCCGTGAAGGCCGTGGCGTACTGCTGTACCTGCGCCAGGAAGGCCGTGGCATCGGCCTGCTGAACAAGATCCGCGCCTACGAGCTGCAGGACGGCGGTGCCGATACCGTCGAGGCCAACGAGCGCCTGGGCTTCGCCGCTGATCAGCGTGACTACGCCATGTGCCTGCCGATGCTCGAGCACCTGGGCGTGAAGTCGCTGCGTCTGATGACCAACAACCCGCGCAAGGTAAAGGCCCTGACCGACATGAGCATCAAGGTCGCCGAGCGCGTGCCGCTGCACACTGGCCACAACCCGCACAACCGCCTGTACCTGGCCACCAAGGCCGACAAGCTCGGCCACATGATGGGCAACAAGCACCAGGGCGAGGTGCCCCAGGCGTGACGCGCACAGAGGTGAAGCGGCGGCTGGCGCTGGCCTGGTGGCAGTACCTGGCCGTGGGATTGCTGCCGCTGCCGGTGATGGCCTGGGCCTTCGGTGGCGGCGAGGCGCTGATCCCGGTGTTGGCCATGCCGCTGTTCATCGCCGGTGCCGCCAGCATGTTCCTCAGCCTGCCGCGCTTCAGCGCGTACAAGCGGGCGTTGATCGCCACCGACAAGGCGCTGGGCAGCGCCGAAGAGCCGGCCGCCTGGATCGAGCTGGCGCGGGTGCGCCGCCTGGCCATGCTGTTCGCCTGCTTCCCGGCCTGGGTTGCCGCGCTGTCGGTGCTGGTCGGGCTGGAGGCAGTGCCGCAGATTCTCCTCGCCCTGTCCACCGTGGTGCTGCTGTACCTCTATCGCATCCCGCGCCAGCTCGGTTGATGCGGGCGCTGCTCGCCGGTTTTTCGCTGTTGTGCCTCGGTGCTTTGGCCGAGGCTGCGCCGCGGGTAGTCAGCCTGGCGCCATCGATGACCGAGATCGTTCTGGAACTGGACGCCGGCGAGTTGCTGGTCGGTGTGCTCGATGGCGGCGAGCGTCCGCCGGCGCTGGCCCGGTTGCCTTCCGTCGGCCGTCATGGCCAGCTCGACATGGAGCGTCTGTTAAGCCTCGAGCCCGACCTCTTGCTGCTGTGGCCCGGCAGCGTGCCTCCGGCCCAGCGCGACCAGCTCAGGCGCCTGGGCATCGCCACGTTCAGCGGCGAGCCCGGCAACCTCGACCAGTTGATCGACCAGATCGAAGCCATCGCCCAACGTATTGGCCGTGACCAGCAAGGCCGCGCCTATGCCGCCAGCCTGCGTGAGCGGTTGCAGGGGCTGCGTGACCGCTACCGGCGGGAGGCGCCGCTACGGGTGTTTTACCAGGTCTGGGACAAGCCGCTGTACACCTTGGGTGGCCGCCAGGTGGTCAGCGACGCCTTGCGTGTGTGTGGGGCACGCAATGTGTTCGACGACCTGGCCCAGCCCGCCCCGCAGGTCAGCGTGGAGTCGGTGCTGCTGCGCGACCCCGAGGTGATCCTGGCGGGCGATGAGGCGCAACTGGCGAGTTGGCGCAACTGGCCGCGGCTGAGCGCGGTGAAGGGCGAGCGCTTACTGGTGGTGCCGGACAAAGGCCTGGAGCGGCCCAGCGGGCAGATGATCGAGGCGACTGCTCGGCTGTGCGCGTTGCTCGATGCTAAAGCGCCGGTGTCCAGGTAAGGCTCAACAGCCAGGTGCGTCCTTCTTCGCGGTAGCCGTAGTCATTGCCCTGGTAGTTGTAGAGGTTGCGGCTGTAACGCTTGTCCAGCAGGTTGTCGAGCTTCAAGTCGAGCCTCAGCTCGCGAGTGGCAGCCCAGCCACCGCGAACGCCCAGCAGCCCGTAGCCGCCGATGGGGGCGTTGTTGGTTTCGTCGTTGTAGCTGCTGCTCACGGCCTGCCAGCTGGCGCCAACATTGAAGCGGTCGTATTGACGGTCGATATCCAGGCTCAGCGTACGCCGCGCGCGCCGGGACAACGTGTGGCCACTCTTCCGGTCACGCGGGTCGATCAATGCCAGGCCCAACGTCGATGTCCAGGCCCCCCATTGCTGGTCCAGCGCCATCTCGAAGCCGTTGATACGGGCCTGGGCAACGTTGCCCATGGTATTGGCATCTGCGTCGTAGCTGATGGCGTCTCGCAAGTCGGTGCGATAGAGCGAGGTCTCCAGGCGGCTGCTGTCGGTCAGTTGACTGCGCCATTGCACCTCATAGGATTTCGAGTGTTCCGGCTTGAGATCGGGGTTGCTGAAGCCGGGGTAGTACAGGTCGTTGAACGTGGGGGCGCGGAACCCCTCGCTGTAGGAAAACAGCAAGTCATTACGGGCGTTCAATGGCAGGGTCAGGCTGCCGCTCCAGGTGGTCTGGCCGCCGAACTGCTGGTTCTCGTCGTGGCGTACGCCCAGTTCGGTCGAGAAGTGCTCGTTGTGGAAGCGATGCTGGGCGAACACTGCGCGGTTCCAGCGGCTGTCCTCATTGAAATCGGTACTCGAATGCACCCGGTCCTCGTACCACTCGCCACCCAGTAGCACGCTGTTGTCGTCATCGATGGTCAGATCGTTCTGCCAGGTGACTTGGTCGCGGTAGGTGTTGAATGGCGAGCTTTGGTGCGTGAGCTTGTCGCGGCTGTCGTCGCGGTTCTCGCTGTGGGCCATCTCCAGTCGGGAATGCCACAGATCGGTAAGTTGGGCATCGAAGTAACTGCCCAGGCTGCTGACGGCGAAGTTCGAGTAGGGCACTTGCGGGCTGCTACCACGAGGTTCGTCGAACTCACGACGCCCACGGCTGTCGAGCAGGTTCAGGCCCGCTTCGAAGCGCTCGTTGAAGCTGTGGCTCAAGCTCAGGTTCAGCGAGCGGTTGCGATAGGCGTCATGGTCGCCATCGCTGGCATACGACGGCCCGGTCGAATCGATGCCGGCCGTCTCGTCCAGGCTGGCGCCGAGGTTGAAGCGGGTCGCGCCATCGCCACCGGACAGGCCCAGGCTGCGCTGCCAGGTCTGGTTGCTGCCGGCCGCCAGGCGCAGGCGCGGTTGCAGGCCCTGGCCCTCGCCACGCCGGGTGAAGATCTGGATCACCCCGCCGATGGCGTCGCTGCCGTAAATCGCCGAGCGCGAACCGCGCAGCACTTCCACCCGTTCGATCTGGTCGATGCCGAGAAACTGCAGGCCGCTGTCGCCGGATGTGGCGTTGGCGATGCGCACGCCATCAACCAGCACCAGGGTCTGGGCGGCCTTGGTGCCGCGCACGAAGATGCCCGGCAGACTGCCGCGACCGCCGGTGGGCGCGACCTGCACGCCGGGCACGCGGGCGAGCAGATCGGTGACGCTGCTGGGTTGCAGGCGGTCGATGTCGGCACGGGTGAACACCGTATTGGCCGCACTGGTGGCGGTACGCGACTCGACCTGGCGATTGGCGCTGATCAGCACGTCGGGAAGCTTCAGGGCGTTGTCGCGTTCAGCGGCCATTAGCGGGAGGGGCAGGCAGAGCAGGGTGGTGAGGCTTGGGAGTTTCATGGCTAGTTCCAGCGCAATCGCCGGCAAGCCGGCTCCCACAAGGGACTGCGATCCCTGTGGGAGCCGGCTTGTCGTGGCGACGAACCGCGGCGATGGGCCGCAAAGCGGTCCCAGGGATTACAGGCCGAGCTTGGCCATTCGGGCTTTGACGGAGGCTTCGATCCCTGCCACATCGAGCCCGCACTCGGCCAGCATCTGCGCAGGCTTGGCATGCTCGACATAGATATCCGGCAGGCCCAGGTGCAGCAGCGGCTTGACCACCGCTTCGCGGGCGAGGAACTCGCCCACCGCTGCGCCGGCGCCACCCATGATGGCATTCTCTTCGATGGTCACCAGCAACTCATGGTTGGCGGCCATTTCCAGCACCAGCGCCTCGTCCAGAGGCTTGACGAAACGCATGTCGACCACGGTGGCATCGATCTGCTCGGCTACCTGCAGGGCTTCGGCCAGCTGTACGCCGAACACCAGCAGGGCGACCTTGCCACCCTGGCGGCGGACCACGCCCTTGCCGATCTCCAGTGGCTCCAGGTCGCCGCTGATCGGCGCGTTGGGGCCGGTGCCGCGTGGATAACGCACGGCGGCCGGGCCCTTGTAGTGGTGGCCGGTGCTGAGCATCTTGCGCAGCTCGTTCTCGTCGCTAGGGGTCATCACCAGCATGCCGGGGATGCAGCGCAGATAGGACAGGTCGTAGGCACCGGCGTGGGTCGGGCCGTCCTCGCCGACCAGGCCGGCGCGGTCGATGGCAAACAGCACATCGAGGTCCTGCACCGCCACGTCATGGATCAGCTGGTCATAGGCGCGCTGCAGGAAGGTCGAGTAGATCGCCACCACCGGCTTGGCACCCTCGCAGGCCATGCCCGCGGCCAGGGTGACCGCGTGCTGCTCGGCGATGGCGACGTCGAAGTAGCGCTCCGGGTAGCGTTCGCTGAAGTCGATCAGGTCCGAGCCTTCCTTCATCGCCGGGGTGATGCCCACCAGGCGATTGTCGGCGGCGGCCATGTCGCACAGCCACTGGCCGAACACCGAGGCGTATTTCGGGCCGCTGGCCTTCTTCGGCGCGACCGGCTTGTCGGCCGGCTCCAGCTTGGTGATGGCGTGGTAGCCGATCGGGTCGACCTCGGCCGGGGCGAAGCCCTTGCCCTTCTTGGTCACCACGTGAAGGAACTGCGGGCCCTTGAGGTCGCGCATGTTGCGCAGGGTGGCGATCAGGGTCGGCAGGTCGTGGCCGTCGATCGGGCCGATGTAGTTCCAGCCCAGCTCCTCGAACAGCGTGCCCGGCACCAGCATGCCCTTGGCGTACTCTTCGGTGCGGCGGGCGATTTCCCAGGCACCGGGCAGGCGCGACAGCACTTTCTTGCTGCCTTCGCGCATGCTCGCGTAGGTGCGGCTGGAAAGGATCTTGGCCAGGTAGTTGGACAGGCCGCCGACATTGCGCGAAATCGACATGTCGTTGTCGTTGAGGATCACCAGCATGTCGGCGTTGACTTCCTGGGCGTGGTTCAGCGCCTCGAAGGCCATGCCGGCGGTCAGCGCGCCGTCGCCGATCACCGCGATCGACTTGCGCGGGTCGTTCTGCAGGCGGGCGGCGATGGCCATGCCCAGCGCGGCGCTGATCGAGGTGCTGGAGTGGCCGACGCCGAAGGTGTCGTACTCGCTCTCGCTGCGGCGCGGGAAGGCGGCGATGCCGTCTTTCTGGCGCAGGCTGAGCATTCGCTCGCGCCGGCCGGTGAGGATCTTGTGCGGGTAGGCCTGGTGGCCGACGTCCCACACCAGCCGGTCATCCGGGGTGTCGAAGACGTAGTGCAGGGCGATCGTCAGCTCGATGACGCCCAGGCCCGCACCAAAATGCCCACCGGTCTGCCCAACGGTATAGAGCAGGTCCTGGCGCAGCTCGTCGGCCAGGGTCTCCAGGTCGGCTTCGGCCAGCCGGCGCAGGCCGGCGGGCGTGTCGGCGCGGTCCAGCAACGGCGTGACCGGGCGTTCGCGGGGGATCTCTTGAAACGTCGTGGGCATCAGGCGAGTCGTTATAGGTGTGAAGACGCGGCAGTTTACCCCATTGTAGGAAAAGCTGCCCATTCAGTCGGGTGTGGTGAAGGTGTCGTTGATCAACGTGGGAGCGGCGGTGCGCCAATGCTCCCACGGGTGCCTCAGTGGCGGCGCTCGACGATGTAGCGAGCCAGCGCCCGCAGTGGCTCGGCATTGTCGCCAAAGCCTGCCAGCGCGGCCAGCGCCTGGTCGCGCAGCTCCAAGGCATAGGCTTTGGCCGCCTCCATCCCGAGCAGCGCTGGGTAGGTTGGCTTGTCGCGGGCGATATCGGCCCCCTGGCGCTTGCCCAGGGTGGCGGTGTCGCTCTCCACGTCGAGGATATCGTCCTGCACCTGGAACGCCAGACCAATGGCCTGTGCATAAGTCTGCAGCAAATCGAGTTGGACCTGCCCGGCGCGGGCGCTGGCCAGGGCGCCGAGGCGCACGCTGGCTTCGATCAGCGCGCCGGTCTTGTGCCGGTGCATGTACTCCAGGGCTTTTTGGTCGAGCTTCAGGCCCACCGAGCCGAGGTCGATGGCCTGGCCGCCGACCATGCCCGCGGGGCCGGCCGCCTTGGCCAGGGCCTGGACCATCTGCAGGCGGATGGCGTCTGGCTGCGGGCTCAGGCGCGGGTCGAGCAAGGCGTTGAAGGCCAGGCTTTGCAAACCGTCGCCGGCGAGGATTGCGCAGGCTTCGTCGAAGGCCTTGTGAGTGGTGGGCTGGCCGCGGCGCAGGTCGTCGTCGTCCATGGCCGGCAGGTCGTCGTGTACCAGCGAGTAGGCGTGGATCAGCTCCACTGCGCAGGCAGCGCCGTTGGCCTGCTCCGCCGGCACGCCGAAGGCCTCGCAGGCGGCGTAGGCCAGCAGCGGGCGCACGCGCTTGCCGCCGTTCATCACGCTGTAGCGCATGGCCGCGTAGAGGCGCTCGAGCTCCTTGGAGGGGGCTTGGAACAAGGGTTCCAGGGCCGCGTCGACCCGAGCCTGGGCACTTGCCTGGTACTGGGCGATCATGCCTCGGGCTCCGCGTCGAACGGCTGCGCGGCCAGCTCGCCGTCACGCTCCAGGAGGATCTGCACCTTCTGCTCGGCCTGGGCCAGGGCGCCCTGGCAATCGCGGGTCAGGGCAATGCCTTGCTCGAAGGCGGCCAGCGACTCTTCCAGCGACAGTTCGCCGTTCTCCAAGCGCTCGACCAGGGCTTGCAGGTCGGCGAGGGATTGTTCGAAATCGATGGAGGCTTTTTTGCGGGCCATGGCGACAGTCTCGGTGGTGTCCAGAACGGCGCGACACTAGCAGAGCGGGGCAGGGGGAGCAAATTGCAGGGGGAGTTCGTCGCATTTTGTTGCACTTGTCCCCAGCGGCCCGTCTTGCAATCTGCGGAGCAATCGAATTGTGGGGGTGGCGGCCCTCTGCCATAATCCGCGCGCTCTGGCCCGCGGGCCAGCGGCTTCCCTCCCCGACGTCATGTAATGGACTACGTTGTGAGCTTCCTCTCGATCGAATTCGGCCTCTGTTTCACGCTGTTCTTCCTGCTTTATTGGAGCCTGTGCTGGAGTGTCCGGCTGCAGAACCTGCTGCTGCTGACGGCCAGCTATGGCCTGGTAGCCAGTTTCAGTCTGCAGTCGCTCTACATCCTGCTGGCTACAGCGTGTTGGTGTACTTGCTCGGCCTGCTGGCGGGGCGCTACCCCGGGCGCTGGTTCAGCCGCGTGCTGCTGTTGACGCTGGTGCTGGGCTGTTTCTACCTGTTCAAGTACCAGGCGTTCTTCGTCGAAGGCGCGCAGGCCGCGCTGGCCACCGCCGGGTTCGACGTGGCGCTGCCGCTGCTGGAAGTGCTGGTGCCGATCGGGCTGTCGTTCTATACCTTCCATTCGGTCAGCTACCTGGTGTCGATCAACCGGCGCGAGCTGGCGCCGTCGGCGCCGCTGGACCTGGCCTTATACCTGGCGTTCTTCCCCAGCCTGGTGGCCGGGCCGGTCAACCGCGCCCTGCACATGCTGCCGCAGATCCGCCCGCCAGCCATGCGCCAGGTGCTGGAGCCGCAGCGGGCACTGGGGTTGATCGCGATGGCGGTGGTCAAGCTGTTCTTCCTCAGTGCCTGGCTGGGCAGCGAGTGGGTGGACCCGGTGTTCGACACCCCGGGCAGCGCCACCCCCGAGCAGGTGCTGCTGAGCGTGTACGGCTACAGCCTGCTGATCTACTTCAACTTCAGCGGCTACACCAACCTGGTCACCGGCATCGCCCTGTTGCTGGGGTTCCGTCTGCCGGACAACTTCGACGCGCCATATGCCGCGCACAACCTCAAGGAATTCTGGGGGCGCTGGCATATCAGCCTGTCACGCTTCATCCGCGACTACGTCTATATCCCGCTGGGCGGTAACCGCCAGGGGGTATGGCGCGGCAACCTGAACATGCTGCTGGCGATGCTGGTGTCCGGGCTGTGGCACGGGGCGAGCGTGAATTTCATCATCTGGGGCGCGCTGCACGGCGTGGGCCTGGCCATCTCCAAGCTGTTCAGCCAGTGGTGCCCGGGGTTTGCCCGCCTGCCGGGATCGGGCTTGCTGGCGCGGTTGATGACCTTCCACTACGTGGCGTTCGCCTGGATCTTCTTCCGCAGCCCGACGCTGGAGGGCGCGCTGGAGATGCTCGGTGACATCGCCCAACTGAGCCTGGCGGGCCTGAACAGTGCCACGGGCCTGATGCTGCTGGCCTGCGTGCTGTTCGTGGCCAGTTATCCACAATGGCTGGTGCTGCTGCGCCAGAGCGGCGCGGCCTTCCAGCGCCTGCCGTGGCAGCTGTACCCGATCCCGCTCGGGGTCGGCGTGTCGCTGGTGATTTTCGCTTCGCAGTCGGGCGTGCCGGGGTTCATCTATGCAAGCTTCTGATAGCAAACAGCTGTTCCAGGTGCAGATGGGCGCCGCCCGTGGCCTGTACGCGATCGTGGTCACAACCGCGCTGTTGTTCTGGCTGAACCAGGATTCGATCAAGCTCTACTGCCAGCAGAAGTACCACCAGAGCTGCGAAATCCCGCTGCTGGGCCAGATGCCGGCCTGGCGCACGGGCGCGCAACTGACGGCACTGCTCGAGGCGCGCCGCGACGACCTGCTCGAGCGCCTGCAGCCAGCGCCGCAGGTGGTCGAAGCGCCGCTGCCCGAGGTGCTGCCCGCACCGATACCGGTGGTCACGGTCGACCTGCAGACCCCGGCGGCACTGGCCAAGCCGCTGCCGCACGGTGCGGCACACACGCCGGCGCCGGCTACTGTGCCCGCGCCCGTCGCTGTCGCCCAGCCCGTCGCGGCAGTGCCGGCGTCAGCGCCAATGCCAGCGGCAACTCCGGCACCAGTCCCGGCGCCGGCATTGCTGCAACCCGGCACCGTGGCCTCCCTGGCCGCCGGTGACGAGGTGTTCCTGGTCGGCGATTCGCTGATGCAGGGCGTTGCCCCGCACCTGGCCAACAGCTTGCGCAAGCGCTACCAGATCCGCACCGTCAACCTCAGCAAGCAGAGCACCGGCCTTGCCTACCCGGGCTTCTTCAACTGGCCGAAGACCGTGGCCGAGACCCTCGACCACGAACCGAACGTGCGCCTGATGGTGGTGTTCCTCGGCCCCAACGACCCGTGGGACATGCCTCAGGGCAAGGGCAAGCCGTTCCTGCGCTTCAAGTCGCCGGAATGGGAGGTGGCCTATCGCGCGCGGATCGATTCGATCCTCGAACAGGCCCGCTCGCATAACGTGCAGGTTATCTGGGTCGGGCCGCCGAACATGGAGAAGGCGCGGCTGTCCACCGCCATGGGCTACCTCAGCGGGCTCTATCAGGAGCAGACCGCGCTGTACGGCCAGCACTACGTGTCGGCCAACCCGATCCTCGGCTACGCCGACGCCAGCTTCTCGTACACGGTGCAGACCGCGCAGGGCAAGCGGGTGAAGGTGCGGGTCGACGACGGCATTCATTTCACCATCACAGGCCAGAAGATGATCGCCGAACAGGTACTGTCGCTGATCAGCTTCCCTGGCCTGACCGTAACAGGACATTGAGATGCGCCAATGGCATCACCTGCTGGGCCTGGCCCTGCTGATCAGCGCCGCGCCGGGTTGCAGCACCGGCGCCAACAGCGTGAGCGCCCAGCCCGCGGCGCGGCCCACCGCCACGCCCGTCACTCGCCAGGACGGCAACGTCGCCCTGCTCGCGAGCAAGCTGCGCAATGCCAGGCGTGCCCCGGTCGGCATCGTCCAGCTGGGTGACTCGCATACCGCCGCCGACCTGTTTAGCGGCGAACTGCGCAAGCTGTTACAGGCGCGCTACGGCGATGGCGGCATCGGCCTGGTGCCAGCCTCGCCGGTGCCGGGGATTCGCAACGACCGGGTGATCATCAAGAGCGAGAAGCGCCAGTGGGAGCTGGTGTCGGCGCGCAACCAGCAGAGCCAGCAGTTTCCCCTGGGTGGCTACCTGTCGCTGCCGCAGGCCAACCGCTCCAGCGTGATGCTGCAGGCGCGTGACGAGGACCGCCAGCGCTACAAGGTCTCGGCGCTGTACCAGTCCAGCGGGACTGCCAGCCTGCTGGTCAATGGCGGCCAGCGTCGGGTGCTGCCGGCCAGCAATGGCCAGTGGCGCTTCAGCCCGGCGTTCGCCAATGTCGGCCTGCCGGTGCACCTGACGATGGAGGGTGGCCGTGGCGTCGCCTTGGGTGGCTGGTACCTGCAGGGGCAGAAGAATGCCGGTGTGACCTATTCGACGCTGGGCATCAACGGCGCGCGCCTGGAGGTGGTGGACAAGTGGCAGGCGGGTTGGCGCGACAGCCTCAAGGCCGTGCGGCCGGACCTGGTGATCCTGGCCTACGGCACCAATGAGGCGTTCGACGACAAGCTCGACCTGGCGCTGTACCAGACGCAGTTGGAGGCGACCCTCACGGGCTTGCGCAAGGACCTGCCGCAGACGGCGATCCTGCTGGTCGGCCCACCGGACTCGATCAAGCAGCGCAAGGCGCGCAGTTGCGCGGCGCGCCAGCCGCAACCGCTGGCCTCGGTGATCCGTATCCAGAAGCAGATGGCGCGCAAGCACAAGGCGCTGTTCTGGGATTGGCAGGGGTTCATGGGCGGGCCGTGCTCGATCGCCGGCTGGCAGGCGCAGGGGCTGGCGCGGCCTGATCTTGTCCATCTGACAGCCGATGGCTATCGCAAGAGTGCGGCGGGCTTGTATGAGTTTCTGAAGGGACCGTTGGGGTTGCGTTGAGGCCTGGCCTGATCGCGGGGCAAGCCCGCTCCCACGAAGCACCTTGGTACTTGGCGTGGGAGCGGGCTTGCCCCGCGATGCCTTTGGATCAGGCCGGCTCGGCCTCCAGCTCAACCATCGCCTCGCGATAGCGCGCCAGCTCCTCGATGGTTAGCACCGGCAGGTTGTACTGCCGCGCATACACCGCCACCTGTTCGCCGCGGGCCATGCTGCCATCGGGGTTCATCAACTCGCACAGCACCGCCGCCGGGCGCAGGCCGGCCAGGCGGGCCAGGTCCACCGAGCCTTCGGTGTGGCCGCGACGGATCAGCACGCCGCCGTCACGGGCGCGCAGCGGGAATACATGGCCGGGGCTGACGATGTGGCGCTGTTGCGCGGTGGAGCGCAGCGCGGCTTCGATCGTGGTGATGCGGTCCTGCGCCGACACGCCGGTGCTGACGCCCTCGGCGGCTTCGATGGTGACGGTGAAGCCGGTGCCGTGGCGGGCCTGGTTGTTCTGCACCATCGGCGCCAGCTGCAGGGCGTCGACGGTGGCTTCGTCCAGGCACAGGCAGACGATGCCGCTGCAATCGCGGATCATCATGGCCATGGTCTGCAGCGACAGGTTCTCGGCGGCAGCGACGATGTCGGCTTCGTCCTCGCGGTCGTCGTCGTCGAGCAGCAGCACCGGGCGCCCGGCCTGGAAGGCGGCGATGGCGGCACTGACGTTGGGGAATTGCTTGTTAAGCGGGGTGGACATGAAACGCTCCTCGTGAATGATCGATGAACGTCTCGGGGCGAACAAAATGCGCGCGCAAGGGCGCCTGGGCGGCCCCTGCCAAACGCCTTCTTTCATCCGGACTATGACCGTCGGCCCTGGAATCTCACCAGATCTGCTGACCCCCGGCATGGCCGGGGCGCTCGCGGGCTCATCTTTCGATTTACCGCCGGTGGGGACTTTCACCCCGCCCTGAAGACCGGGCAAGCATACCCCACGGTGGCGGACTGCTGGCAAGCCCTACGACTTTAGTTGCTGCCAGTCGAGTCCGAACCGCGCCAGGTACTTGCGCAGGCGGTCGGCGTCGTTGGGGTTGGCCTTCTCCTGCCGCGACACCGCGAACAGCTGGCGCCCGGCCTCGGACAGGCTAGGGGTGCGGCGGCACACATCGATCACCGCCTGCAGTTGCACCTGGTCGAACAGGTCCAGTTCGCGGCCGTCCAGCAGCGGCTCGGTTGCCGATTCCAGGCCCCAGGCATAGCGCAGCCGTTCGATCTCTTCCTCGACCAGTGCCTCGTCGATGCGCCCGCTGTCGGCCAGGGTCGCCATGCGCGTGATCGATGCCGACAGCTCGCGGAAGTTGCCGGCCCAGCGTGCTTCGCTGGCGTGGGCAAAGGCCAGGTAGCGGCGCTTGGCTTCGAGGTTGAAGCGCACCTGGCGGCCTTGCTCACGGGCGTGGCGCTGCAGCTCGAAATCCAGGTTCGGCTCGATGTCTTCGCGCCGCTGGGCCAGGCCCGGCAGGGCGAAGGTCCACAGGTTGATGCGGGCGAACAGATCTTCGCGGAACGAGCCGTCGGCGACCTTGGCGCGCAGGTCGCGGTGGGTGCCGGCGATCAGTTGGAAGTCGCTTTCCACCTCACGGTCGGCGCCCAGCGGGAAGAAGCGCTTTTCTTCGATGGCCTTGAGCAGCATGGCCTGTTCGTCGGCGCCCAGCTCACCTATTTCGTCGAGGAACAGCATGCCGCCGTCGGCGGCGCGCAGCAGGCCGTCGCGGGCGTTCTGCGCGCCGGTGAAGGCGCCTTTGGCGTGGCCGAACAGGGTCGACATGGCGCCGTCACCGCGCAGGGTGGCGCAGTTCACCTCGATGAAGCGACCGCCCAACTGGTGACGACCGCGCTTGAGCTCATGGACGCGCCGGGCCAGGAACGACTTGCCGGCGCCGGTCGGGCCGACCAGCAGCATCGGCGCCTTCGAGCGCAGGGCGACCCGTTCGATCTGCTCGATGGTGCGGTTGAAATCCGGGTTGCGCGTGGCGATGCCTGACTTGAGCAGCGACTGCCCCTCGACCTGTTCGCGGCGAAAGCGCGAGGCGATCGGGTCGTAGCGCGACAGGTCGAGGTCGATCAGCGTGGCGATGCCGGCCGGGTCGCTGTTTTCGTCGTGCTTGCGCGAGGGCGAGGTCTGCACCAGGCGCGCCGGCAGGTAGCGCGCCTCGGTGAGCAGGAACCAGCAAATCTGCGCGACGTGGGTACCGGTGGTGATATGCACCAGGTAGTCCTCGTGCTCGGTGTCGAAGCTGTAGCCGCTGGCGAAGTCGTGCAGGGCGCCGTAGACCTCCTCGAAATCCCACGGGTTGCGCAGCGCCAGCGGGTGCAGGCGCACCTCGGTGCCGGGCGAGACCTGCTGGATGTCGGCGCGGATGCGCTCGGCCAGGCCGAGGTCGCGTGCGTCGGGGCCGTGGATAAGTTCCAGGCGGTCCAGGGGCAGGTCGGATTGCTGGCACAGGCCGATGGTTGGCCGCCACCTGTTCCAGCGCGCCGCACCCTTGCCGTTGCGGTCGAGGGTGGTGCCGAGAAAACCGATGGCAACGAGGGGCTTGGTCATCCGTGATTATCCAAAAAGATAAATATGTATCTCAGGATATACGAAAAGTGAAATAGGTATGACACGTTGCAATGTGCAGCTTAACGCGCAATAAAAAATAAATTCTTATAAATCAGATAATTAAAAGATTTTTTTCAAGAACGAATGAAAACCTGGCACGCCGCTCGCTATATCCCTCTCGACCGCATCGCCAGGCAGGCCCTCGGGACAGGGGAACCCCCCGCCGGTGCACGTACCCACCTTCAGGTGTCGGTGTCGTGCATGCCGCCGCCGCAACGACCGGTCATTGCTGCGCTGGGCCCCTGGAAAGGCCGGCGCAGACGCTCGCCGGGCAAAGCCCCGGCACTACCCTCCTAAGGTAGCTGTAACCGCAACACCCGCCGGGTGGGCACAGGCAACGCAAGCAGGGCCAGGACGGCCCGTCACTGCGAAGGACGCCTGGCCCGCCGCTGGCCCACCCGGATCGCCGGCCGGGCCTGGCGCAACGATGGTGGCCGCTGGAGCAATGCTCCCGGCCCCGGACTCCGCCAGGCTTCGCTCGCGACGCCCGATGGGTTGGCGACCCCGGCAACCAAGGACATTGAACAAAGGATGAGCAAGATGAACATGTTGAAGCGCTTTGTAGTGAAGAAGAACGAACACGGCCTGTTGCTGAACGATGGCGATTTCGAGGCGATCCTCGAGCCGGGCCAGTACAAGCGTTTCGATTGGCAGGGGCGGCTGACGCTGAAGACCTGCCCCCAGGATTCCCCGCTGCACGACTATCCCCTCGAGCGCTATCTGCGCCAACATGAGCCGGCGTTGGTCGAGCAGTATTTCCTTACCCTGGACATGGCCGAAAACGAAGTGGGCCTGCGTTTCGAGGATGGTCAGTTGAAGGAACTGTTGGCAACTGACAGCCGCCGCCTGCAATGGAAAGGTCAGACCCGGCAGAGCCTGACGCGGATCGATCTGGCCCAGGGGCGGCGCCTGGACGCCGAGCTGCTGGCACGCCTGAACAAGCCGGGAATCGCCGGCATGGACAACGTGCTGCTGGTGACGGTGCCGACCTTCAGCGTCGGTGTGCTGCGCATCGATGGTGTCGTGGTCGACCTGCTGCTGGCCGGGCAGCATGGATTCTGGCGCTGCGGCGCCCAGGTAGTGGTGGACACGGTGGATACGCGTCGCCCTGTTTCGGACGTCAACGTCCGGGAGTTGCTCGCCCGTGGCATGGACCAGCACCTGGTGTGCATGGACCTGAGCGAGCATGAGGTCGGGCTGCGCTTCGAGGACGGCAAGCTGGTCGAAGTGCTGCCGCCGGACAGCCGCCGTGCCTACTGGAAAGACCAGGCCAGGCACGAGCTGCAACGTCTCGACCTGACCCATGGCCAGTGCCTGGACGCCGAGTTGGTGACCCGCCTGAATCGCCCGGGTATCGCCGGCATGGACCATGTGCTGCTGGCGCTGGTGCCGGCCTTCCATGTCGGCGTGCTGAAGATCGACGGCGTGGTGGCCGGGGTGCTCGAGCCCGGACAGCATGGCTACTGGCGTTGCGGCAGCCAGGTAGCGGTGGAGATGGTCGACACCCGCCTGCAGGCACTGGAGGTGAGCGGCCAGGAGATTCTCACCCGCGACAAGGTCAACCTGCGCCTGAGTCTGGTGGCCAACTGGCGTTATACCGACGTGCTCGGTGCCCATGGGCAGATGAGCAAGCCGGTTGAGCACCTGTACCGCGAGCTGCAGTTCGGCCTGCGTGCGGCGGTGGGCACCCGGACCCTCGATGAGCTGTTGGAGAACAAACAACTGATCGACGACAGCGTTACCGAGCACCTGCAGGCGCAGTTGCCGGGCAGTGGCTTGGAAGTAGGTAGCCTCGGGCTGCGCGACATCATCCTGCCGGGCGAAATGAAAACCCTGCTGGCGCAGGTGGTGGAGGCAGAGAAGGCAGCCCAGGCCAACGTGATCCGGCGGCGTGAGGAAACCCAGGCGACCCGCTCGCTGCTCAACACTGCCAAGGTGATGGAAGGCAACCCGACGGCCCTGCGCCTGAAAGAGCTGGAAACCCTGGAGCGGGTGGCCGAGCGCATCGACCGGATTTCGGTGTTCGGTGGCCTGGATCAGGTATTGAATGGCATGGTCAGCCTCAAGGCGGGTTGACCCTGTGCGACACGACGTAACGCAACAAGGAACAAGGTAATGAACATACTCGAAGTGGCGGGCGGCAAGCCGATCAAGCTGTGGACCGACGGTGTGCCGGTCGAGGACGACGCCCGCAAGCAACTGATGAACACGGCGAAGATGCCGTTCATCTTCAAGCACCTGGCGGTGATGCCGGACGTGCACCTGGGCAAGGGCTCGACCATCGGCAGCGTGATCCCCACCGTGGGCGCGATCATCCCGGCGGCGGTGGGCGTGGACATCGGCTGCGGCATGATCGCCGCGCGTACCTCGCTGCATGCCCGTGACCTGCCGGACAACTTGCATGGCCTTCGTACAGCCATCGAGAAGGCCGTGCCCCATGGCAAGACCTTCGGCCGTCGCGACCAGGGGGCCTGGGACAACGTGCCGAACCAGGCCGACCAGGTCTGGAGCGGCCTGGCCGGGCGCTTCAAGGCAATCACCGACAAGCATCCGCGCCTGGAGAAGACCAACAACCGCCAACACCTGGGGACACTGGGCGGCGGCAACCACTTCATCGAGGTCTGCCTGGACGAGGCCGACCGCGTCTGGTTCATGCTGCACAGCGGCTCGCGTGGCGTCGGCAACGCAATCGGCAACCTGTTCATCGAACTGGCGCAGGCCGACATGCGTCAGCACATGGTCAACCTGCCGGACCGTGACCTGGCGTATTTCGAGGAAGGCAGCCGGCACTTCGCCGACTATGTCGAGGCGGTGGAGTGGGCGCAGGACTTCGCCCGGCACAACCGCGAACTGATGATGCAGGCGGTGGTCGCCGCCACCCGCAAGGTGCTGGGCAAAGCGTTCGAGGCCAGCCTCGAGGCGGTCAACTGCCACCACAACTATGTGCAGAAAGAGCAGCACTTCGGCCGCGAGGTACTGGTGACCCGCAAGGGCGCGGTGTCGGCGCAGAAGGGCCAGCTGGGCATCATCCCTGGCTCCATGGGCGCGAAGAGTTTCATTGTGCGTGGGTTGGGCAACGAGGAATCGTTCTGCTCGTGCAGCCATGGTGCGGGGCGGGTGATGAGCCGCACCAAGGCCAAGAGCCGCTTTACGGTCGAAGACCAGCAGCGCGCCACTGCCCACGTGGAGTGCCGCAAGGACAAGGATGTGATCGACGAGATCCCGATGGCCTACAAGGATATCGATGCAGTGATGCAGGCCCAGCGTGAGTTGGTCGAAGTGGTGCACACCCTGCGGCAGGTGGTGTGTGTGAAAGGTTGAAGCGGGCGACTGGGCTGCTCTGGAGCAGCTGTTCGAGTGCTCGACCGAGTGTCACAGGCGTATTGCCGACTCAAACGGATTGCGGTATTCATGATGGCGCTTTGATATCTATTTGCTTTCCGGTCAGCCGTTCACGGCCCGACCGTGCCACTCGAACCCCAGCAGTTCACGATTTTCCGCACCCACCCGGTTGATTGAAGTGACACAGGAGTCGTCATGCAGGCAGCGAAAGAGCTCGATCAGGTCACCAACGTGAGTTTCCTCTTTGGCATTGCCAAAGTGCAGGCCGAGGCGCCCCCGGACTATGCCCGTCAACACCTGCTGCGTTACCTCGCACAGTATGGCGAGCAGGACGTGGATGAAGAGCGTCTGCAGCAGATGACCAGGCTGATGTCCGCTATCCCGCTCACCTCGGCCGATACCTTGCCGACGTTGCGCGATTCGGTGCTCAGGCAGCATGCCGCGCGTACTGCCTGTATCCGCCAGGCTGTGGAGCGTCAAACGCCATTGCTGGAAGGCGAAACCTTGCAGGAGGAGAGCTTTGCGTTTCTCGGCAAACCGTACAACGGCTGTCGTGTCCGTTCGGTGGCACTGTTGCGCACTACCAACTACGGGCAGCTGGTGTACCTGTTCAAGGATGTGGTGGTGGGGCAGGATGGCCAGTTGCTGTTCATCGAGGCAGTTGGCCAGGTGAACTCTCCAGCAGCGGATCTGGAACTGAGCTCGACGGATGTCGTTGCAGCGGCATTCGGTGAGCTCGGTGGCAAGCTTGCCTCGTCACTGGCCTCCGCTGTTGGTGGTGCAATTGGCAAGGCACTGTTCGAACAGGCCTTTCCGCCAGGCGTGCCGAGCTACTTCGACCAGGTCTATGTTGAGCTCAAAAGGATTGTCGGTGGTGAATTGCAGCAAAGCCTGATCGATAGCATCGACGGCTCGATCAAGAGCATCCAGCAGCACCTGGAGACCGAATACCTGCCGGCCAAGGAATCACTCGATCTCACGCTGCCGGAAGATCGCCAGCAATTGTACGCGCTTTTGCAGAAGTACGAGACCACTTACCTCTCGGGCCCGGGGGGAATGCTGGGCACGCTGATGAACGAGAAGTACGCCAAGCTCGGTTTCGGCGTGTTCCTGATTGCTGCCGGTGTACAACTTGCGTTGTTCCAGGAGATGGCTTTTGTCGATCCGAAGGGCCTGGGACGCGATGGCACGCTACGCAGCCCGCTGCAGTCCAGTTATGGCCAGCCTGGGACCGGCACAGTTGCCAGGGCCGCGAAGATGTACGCCGATTTCGCCGCCGAGCTGTGGCCGCGGATCATCAAGGACCGTGAAGCGAAGATCAGCCATGATGTGCGCGATATGTGCGCCCCGGGGGATACCGGGGGTACCAGCTGCCACCGCTATGGGTGGCTCGACGATGAACTCGAGCGTAACGTGCTGCTGCCGTGCACCCGGAAAACCAAGGTTACGCTGTACCGCGTCTGCGATGGTGACAAGAGTGGCAAGAATCCCAACCTCGACTTCATGAACGAGCGTTTCGCGAATTACCCGGTGGAGCGTGTAGAGGCGCTGCGCAAGTCGTTGGGTGTGCCGGAAACCATCATCGAGCATTGGAGAAGCCTCATCGAGACGCCGGTCCGGCCAGCGTCCGAGCCCGCTCGCCAGGCCTGATGCGTGAGGCGCGGGCCAAGTGATTGGCCGGCGCCTGCGGGCGGCCCTTGCTGTACATCCCTTCCACCACCCTATGCAGCGAGGCTGCCAGCATCGGGCCGTGTCCCAGCCTCGGGAAGCGTTCATAGCGAGCCTGCGCCAGTGTGCCGGCGAGGCTCTGCCACTATCGTCGGCCGGTGAGGAAAAGCTTGGGGGCATGGGATTGCCTTGATGAGAATTCATTGCAATATGAACACTCCGATTGGCGGCGGTGCCGGGGCAATAGCCAGGTGCTGGCATTTCTTCGCGTTACACGGTATCTGCTGGGGGGCTTGCGGGATGTCAGCGGCTGATGAATATCCCGCCGGCCTCGCTGCGGGTACGCAGCTTATGGCTCTGGGCCAACATGGCCAGGGCCAGGGGCAGGTCGTCGACCGGGAAACTGCCCGAAACCCGCAACTTGGCCAACGCCGGGTCGCAGACCAGGCGCTGGTCGCTGTAGCGCATCAGTTCCTGGCTCCATTGCAACAACGGCATCTCGTCGATTATCAGCAGGCCATTGCGCCAGGCCAGCTGGGCGTCGCGTGCATCCTCCAGTGGATCGAATCGATCACGGCTGAAGCGCAGCTGCGAGCCTGCCTGGACGATGACACCGCCGGCGGCTTCGGGCTGGACCTGTACGGCGCCTTCGTACACCGCGAGCAGGGTCTCCTGGGGAAACTGGCGCACGCTGAAGCGGGTGCCCAACGCCTGCATGAGGCCTTGCCCGGTCCGCACCCGCAAAGGCCGCGACGGGTCCGCCGCAGTGACGATGTATATCTCGCCCCGGCGCAAGTGCAGCAGGCGCTGCTCGGCCGTGAAGCGCACCCTCAGCTCGCTGTGGCTGTTGAGGGAAACCTGGGTGCCGTCGGCCAGCAGCACATCCCGGCGTTCGCCCAAGGCGGTCAAGTACTCGGTGCCACCTTCATTGCGCCGCCATGCCCACCAGCCCAGTGGTGCCGCGCCCAGCAACACCAGCAGGCTGCGCAGCACGGTGCGCCGGCTGCTGTCGGGGCGCACCAGCGTCTGTCGGGCCAGGGTGGGAGGCAGGGTGCCGAGGCGGGTGAGCAGGCGCTGTGCCCGGTTCCAGGCACGTTCGTGCTCGGCGTCGCGGTATCGCCAGTGCTCCAGTTCGAGCTGTTGTGCCGGCGTCAGCGGCCCTTCCTGCATCAACAGCAGCCAGGCGGCGGCCTGGGCGAGAATGGCCTGGGCGATGGGGGGCTGGTCACTCATCGGGCATCTGGCTCAGGCAGGCGACGTAGCCCTCGTGAATATATTTCTTCACCGTCGGCAAGGCGATGTTCAGTGCCTGGGCGATGTCTTTCTGCTTCATGCCGTCCAGTGTTGCCATCAGGAAGGCTTGCCTGACCCGTGGCCGCAGGCTGTCGAGCACGGCATCGATCTCGTGCAGGGTCTCGAGAATCACGCTCTGCTGCTCGGGCGCCGGATGTTCGACTTCGGGCACCAACGCCAGGGCCTCGAGCCAGGCCTGCTCAAGGGAATGCCGCCGACGCCAGCTGACCAGGACGCAATTGGCGATACGGGCCAGGTAGGCACGTGGCTGGCGCAGGGTATCGGGCTGGGTGGTGTCCCGGCTGGCCAGCACGCGCACGAAAATGTCCTGGGCCAGGTCATCGGCCACGCCACGCCCCCAGGAGCGCAAGCGATACGCCAGCCAGCCGCGCAACCAGGCGTGGTGCTCGACGTACAGCGCGGTCACGGCGCAGTGCTGGATGTGCCGTGGTGGGTTCTTGAAGAGGGTCATGGGCAGCGGGGTCAAGGGCGTAAATGCAAACAATTATCACTAGATTTGGCTAAATCACAAGATCAAGTGAAAATGCGAATCGCACGCATATACCTTTTTCGCTGTCGTGCGACAGAAGGGGTGCAAGCCCGCATCGAGTGCCGGGCACTGACCTCACGAGCGAGAAAAACATGCCCGCCAGCTATCGGCTTCCCCCTGTTTCGCGCCCATCGCAACGCTTGTCCCCGATCAGCTTCGCCGTGCGCTGCGCGGTGCTCGGCTGTTTGCTGGGCTCTGGCGCAAGCCTGGCCCAGGCCGCCCCGGCGGCAACCGAGAACAGCCGACCCGACGACGCCACGCGCCGCGACTACGATATCGCCCAGGGGCCGCTGGGCACTTCGCTGGGCGTGTTCGCCAAGCAATCGGGGCTGTTGCTGTCCTACGATCCCGACCTGACCCGCGGCCGCGCCGCGCCAGCGCTCAAGGGCCGCTACACCGTGCAGGAGGGCGCCCGCCGCCTGCTGGCCAATACCGGCCTGCAACTGCTGCCCACCTCACGGGGGGCATACATCCTCATCCCGCAGGCCCAGGCCCAGGCCCAGGCATCGGCGACGGCAACCGAGCTGACACCGACCGTGGTCGCCTCCAGCGAAATGGTCGACCCGCAGCGTGACACCTACCGCGCGCCGCGTTCGACGGTGCACCTGTCGCGTGAAGACCTCGACCGCTTCAGCACCGTGTCGGTGGGCGACATGCTCAAGGGCGTGGCCGGCGTGCAGGTGGGCGACAGCCGCAACGGCGGCGCGCTGGACGTCAACATTCGCGGCATCCAGGGGCAGAGCCGGGTGGCGGTCAGGGTCGATGGCTCGGAGCAGGCGGTGGATGTCTACCGGGGCTACGGCGGCACCCAGCAGCGCAGCTACATCGACCCCGACCTGATCAGCAGCGTCACCGTGAACAAGGGCCCCAGTACCCGATCGGGGGCTATTGGCGGCTCGGTGGAGATGAAGACCATCGGCGTGGATGACATCCTGGTCGATGGCAAGGACGTCGGCGTGCGCCTGACCGGCAACCTGTGGAACAACGGCGTCGAACCCGAGCACCGCAACCGCCATTCCCGCGACGAGGACCTGAGTGCGGCGCCGCGTGATGAGCGCAGCAGCCTGTTCGGCTCCAAGGCCGAGTCCGGCAGCGCCGCCTTCGCCTATTCCCATGAGCGCTTCGACCTGGTGGCGGCCTATGCGCACCGCAACCAGGGCAACTACTTCTCCGGCAAGAAGGGCCAGGACCGCTACCGCCTCTATGATCGCTGGGGCGAGGAGCAGGCCAGTGTCGCCAACACCTACAATGCCGGCGAGGAAGTGCTCAACTCGTCGTTCGAGACCGACTCCTACCTGCTCAAGACCACCTGGCGGCTGGCCGACGACCACACCCTGGAGCTCGGCTACCGGCGCTTCGACGGGCACATGGGCGAGATCATGCCGTCGGACATCTTCCGCTACGGCACCGCCGGCATCTACCAGTACCCCACCAGCGAAATCGAGATCGACACGTACACCGCGCGCTATCACTACCTGCCCGAGGGCAATCCGTGGGTGGACCTCACCAGCAACCTGTGGATGACCGACTCGAAGACCAGCACCTTGAGCGCGGCCTGGATGGCGCCCAAGTCGCAGCTGTTCCGCACCGACCGCGCCTGGTCGCGCCAGGACAACCGCCGCATCGGCGGCGACCTGAGCAACGTGTCGCGCTTCACCACCGCCCATGGCGATTTCAAGCTTGACTTGGGCGGTGCCTTCCAGCTCGAGGACCTGCAGCCGCAGAAAAGCGTCGTGGCCACCCAGCACGACATCAACGCCAACCGCATGTTGCGCGATGCCTCGCGTCAGGAGTTCAGCTTCAACGGCAACCTGGAGTACAAGCCTGTCGAGACGGTGACGCTGTGGGGCGGCGGCCGCTATGCCCACTACCGAACCAAGGACAACACGGTGCTGGCCGAGGCGCGCCGCGAGGAGCGCGAAATGCGCTGGATCACCGCCAGCAGCCCGGGGCACTGGGGCAGCATGATGTGGTTCCCGGACCAGAACGGCCAGTACACCGACGCCACCGACCCGCGCCTGAACAACGGCATTGTCTTCGAAAACAGCAACGAGCCGTTCAATGGCGTGCCGTTCAACGAGTCCGGCGCGACCAATGTGGTTGTCCATCCTGAAGGTGTAAACCGAGTGGTCACCGGCTATGACTACACCCCACAGGGCAAGAGCAGCGGCGGTGGTTTCTCGCCGGCCTTCGGCATCAATGTCGAGTTCCTCCCCGACACTTTCGTGTACGCGTCCTACACCCAGGGCCTGCGCCTGCCTTCGCTGTTCGAGACCAGCCAGGGTACCCAGCAGGTCACCCCGGGCAAGCACCTCAAGCCCGAGCGCTCACGCAGCTGGGAAGTGGGCGTGAGTGCCTTGCGCAGCGACCTGCTGACCGCGGGTGACGAGGCGTCGGCCAAGCTGGCCTGGTTCGACAACGACATCAAGAACTACATCACCCGCTACTATGACCCAAGCCCGGGGCTGTGGGGGCAAATGACCTTCAGCAACACCGACAGCTTCCACACCCGCGGCCTGGAGTTGCAGTCGCACTACGATGCCGGACGGGTGTTCGCCGACCTGTCGGCCACCTACTACCTGATGACCGAGACCTGCGACGCGGCCTTTGCCGGCAAGCTGCGCGACAGCGCCAATCAGTACCAACGTACCCACGACACCCCGGACTGCACGCCGGGCAGCTACATGGGCTCATACACCAACACGCAGAACCCGCCACGCTTCTCGGCCAATCTGCTCACCGGCTTGCGCTTCTTCGACGAGGCGCTGACCGTGGGCGGGCGCATGACCTATACCTCGGGGCCCACCGCGCAGATGGACAAGCCCTGGCAGACCGGCGCCACCACACCGCAGATCGACTATCGCTCGGTGGCGCTGTTCGACCTGTTCCTCAAGTACAAGGTGCTGGAGCACACCGAACTGAACGTGTCGGTGCAGAACCTGACGGACCGCTACTACCTGGATCCGCTGGCGCAGAGCTTCATGCCGGCACCTGGACGGACTTGGCGGGTGGGGATGGTGGCGCGATTCTGAGGGGTGCCTTGCTTGTCGACAGGCATTAAAAAGCCGGCTTGTGGGCGGCGTTATTTTTGACTTATATCCATGTTTTACTGGTGTTTGTAACGTATTCTATTTTTGTCCCCCCATTTGTCCCCCCACTTCGGGGTTTCGTCCAGGCTGAGGGGTCTGTGTTTTAGCAAAATTGTAATCTAAGCGGTCCTGTGATGCCTTCGGCTCTTAGCTATCCACTGCGCAGGCTTACCGAAGCAAGCTTGGCGGCACAGCATTTCGTCAGTCAAACCCTGATAAGCAGCTTTAACCTTATTAAAGCCGACAAAAACGGCTAATATCAGCGCGTTTTTTTATCGGCAGATTTAGCTATGACTGATCGTTGGCACAGTGTTGATGAAATTGCCGAACACCTCGGCGTCAGCAAGGACACCGTTTATGCATGGATCGCCAAACGCAGCATGCCAGCCCACAAGGTCGGTCGGTTGTGGAAGTTCCAGAAGGTTGAGGTGGATACCTGGGTCAAAGCTGGCGGAGCCAGTGACGAATCGCAACAGGCGCAAAGCGATGGCTGAGCGCTATCGTTTGTCGTTCACGACGGGTGGCCTGTTCCTACACGAGGCACCACTGATAGCCGAGCGCTTTCTGAATTTACGTGATTGGGAGCGTACCCGGGAGCAGGTGCGCGGTGAAAACCTGTTGCAAGTTCGTACAGCAGCTGCTGCGACACGTATCAGTAAGGAGTTGATTGCACGTCTAGAGCTGTTGGATCACGAAGAGTTGGAGTTCCTCGTGGACGGCAACCTGCGCGAGCAGGGTTACCTCTTGTGGGCTGCAACATGCCGACGTTATGCCTTCATCAGTGACTTTGCTCGTGAGGTACTGCGAGAGCATTTCCTACTGATGCGCCGCCAGCTCACGACAAACGATTACGAGGCCTTCTGCAATGCCAAAGCTTTGTGGCATGCCGAGTTGGATGAATTGGCCGCATCCACGCATAGCAAGCTCCGGCAAAACCTGTTTCGCATGTTACGCGATGCAGATCTCGTCAGCGTCCAACACCAGATCCAGCCGGCCATGGTTACCCCAACATTGGCGAGTTTGCTGGCCCGCAAAGGCAACGAGCAATTGCTGATATTCCCGGCAACTGACCATGAAATTAAAAGGTGGCTGCAATGAGCCAAAAAATCAGTCAGCAGCCGCTGGCAGCTCGCTTTGAGCACCTAGTGAACGTCATGAGCGGTCAGCGCTTCCTGGAAATGAAGGGGCTGAATAATGATCTGCCGTTCTACATCTGCGAATTCAAGGCGGCTGAAGCCTTTGAGATACAACGCATGCAGCGGCAACTGGTCAACACGCTGGCTGGTTTGCGTATCGATTGCCTGCAGGGCCGTGGTGTAAAGGTGCTAGAGGTCAGCCTATATGACCTGACAATCGATTTGCTAAAGGCACGTGAAGGTAGTGACGAAGGCATCAACTTGTGGGAGCAGATCCGAGCGGTTGAGCCTGATGTGGAAAAAGAAGCTCTGCTGGAGCTTCTGCAGGGAGTACTCGACATCAAGGAGCACCTGATCCCGGCCATTGGCGAGCGTATTGCTCAAGCTGATTACGACGTGCTGTTTCTTTCCGGTATCGGTGAAGTGTTCCCCTATATCCGCTCGCACAACGTACTCAACAATCTGCAAAGCACAGCCAAGGACAAGCCCACAGTTATGTTCTTTCCCGGTGAGTATCGGCATTCGCTGGAGCAGGGTGCGTCACTAGAGTTGTTCGGCCTGCTACACGACGACAAGTATTACCGCGCATTCAATATTTTCGAGTCTCAGGCGTAAGGAAGCAGTCAATGGAACTCAACGGCATTTTCGAAAACTCCGTCGGCCGCCCGATTGAAGGCGTCATCAAAGCCGACGACGAGACCAGCCTGTACAACGAGCTGAGCGAGTACGTCCTCACTGACGAGGTCGCTAAGCGTCTCGAGCACTTCCTCGATGCCTATACCGACTACCACCACGCCAATGGTGTCTGGGTGTCCGGATTCTTCGGCTCGGGTAAGTCGCACCTGCTGAAAATGCTCGCCCTGCTGCTGGAAAATCGCCAGGTCGACGGCAGTACCGCACTGGATATTTTCCTGCCCAAGATCAAGGAAGATGATGAGCTGCTGCGTGCCCAGCTCAAGAAAGCCGTAGCCATCCCCTCGAAAAGCATCCTGTTCAACATCGACCAGAAGGCCGACATCATCAGCAAGACCCAGATCGACGCCTTACTTTCGGTGTTCGTCAAAGTCTTCAACGAAATGTGTGGCTACTACGGCAAACAGGGCTATATCGCCCAGTTTGAGCGCGATCTGGACAGCCGCGAACTGTTCCAGCCGTTCAAGGAAACCTACCAGAGCATCGCCAATAAGCCCTGGGCGCGCGGTCGAGAACAGGCGTTGCTGGAGTCCGGCAACATCGCCAAGACCTACGCCCAGATCACGGGTGAAGACCTGGCACTGGCCAAGGGTATCCTCGACAAATACCGCGCCCAGCACAGCGTCTCCATTGAAGACTTTGGCAACCAGGTCAAGGAGTGGCTGGATAAACAGCCGTCCAATTTCCGCTTGAACTTCTTTGTCGATGAGGTTGGTCAGTACATTGCCGACAACACCAAACTCATGACCAACCTGCAGACCGTGGCCGAAAGTCTGGCCACCAAGTGTCAGGGCAGAGCCTGGATCATCGTCACCGCACAGGAGGATATGGACTCCGTGATGGGTGACATGAGCAAGCAGCAAAGCAACGACTTCACCAAGATCCAGGCGCGCTTTGCCAACCGCCTCAAGCTCACCAGTGCCGACGTGGCTGAGGTGATCCAGAAGCGCCTGCTGACCAAAAACGATACCGGTGTCGACCTGCTGAAAACCGTCTACGACCAGCAGTTCAATAATTTCAAAACCCTGTTCGACTTTACCGAGGGTGGCCAGCAATACCAGAACTTCCGCGATCTGGAGCACTTCACCTATTGCTACCCCTTCGTGCCGTATCAGTTTCCGCTGTTCCAGTCGGCCATTCGAGGCATATCCATGCACAACGGCTTTGAGGGCAAGGCCAACTCGGTGGGTGAGCGTTCGATGCTCGGTGTATTTCGCGAAGTGGCCATGGCCATCGACAACGAGCCTGTCGGACAGCTGGCGACTTTCGACCGCATGTTTGAAGGAATTCGAGGCGCACTGAAAAGCGCTATCCAAAGCGCTATCAACAATGCCGAGCGGCACCTTGGAGATGCATACGCGGTGCGCGTGCTCAAGGCCCTGTTCCTGGTCAAGTACGTCAAGGAGTTCAAGGCCACTCTGCGCAACCTCAATGTGCTGATGCTGGAGCGTTTTGGTGAAGACATGCCCGCGCAGCGCAAAAAGCTGGAAGCGGCGCTCAATCTGCTGGAGCAGCAAACCTATATCCAGCGCAATGGCGAACTCTACGAGTACCTGACCGACGAAGAAAAGGACATCGAGGAAGAGATCAAGAATACCGAGATTGAATCTGCCGATGTCATCAAGGAACTGGAGATCCTGCTGTTCGACGGCGTGATCAAGCAGCGCAAGATTCGCTATGAAAACGGCCAGGACTACGCCTACACCCGCAAGATGGATGACCGCTCGCTCAGCCGTGAGTCTGAATTGGCCATCCACATCGTTACACCATTGAGCGACAACTTCGACAACCTCACCGTGCAGCGAATGCAGAGCATGGGTCGTGATGAATTGCGTGTAGTGCTGCCGGCCGATGCCCGCTTTATGCAGGATCTCACTCTGCATAAACGCACCGAGATATACATCCGCCATAACAGTAGTACCCAGCAGGAAGCAGTTAAACGCATCATCGATGCCAAGGGCTTCCAGAATACGGAGCGTCTGGCCGATCTGCAGGATCGTGCCAAGGAGCTGCTTAGCAAAGCACACTTGATAATTAACGCCGCCGACGTGGAGGCTACCAGCTCAGACGGCCAGGCTCGCATTCTCAAGGGTTTCTATCTGCTGATCGAAACGACCTACCCGAACCTGCGCATGCTGCGCGATGTCCCGTACAGTGAAAACGACATCGGGAAACACCTGCGCCAGGCCCAGGATGGCTTGCTGGGTAACGATGTCACCAGCCTGACCGAACCGGAACAGGAGCTATTGGCTTATATCCAGAGCAACGCCCGCAGTGGTGTGCGTACCACGGTCAAAACGCTGCTGGAGCGCTTCGAGCGTAAAAACTATGGCTGGTATTACGCCGCTATTCTTTGCAACCTTGCCTTGCTTTGCGCCCGTGGCAAGGTAGAAGTGCGGCAAGACAGCAACCCGCTAGAAGGCGACAGCCTGGAGCGCAGCCTGCGTAACACCAATGCCCACTCCAGTCTGGTATTGGAGCCGCAAATCGAGTTCAGCGCTTCTCAGGTTCGCCATCTCAAAGAGTTCTTTGCCGACTTTTTTGACCGACCAGCAAGCAGCAACGAAGCCCGTTCCCTAGCGCGTGAAACTACCGACGCAATCAAAGAGCTCGAGATCGAGCTGGCTGACCTGCACGGACAAAAAGCTCTTTATGGGTTTCTTAGTGTGCTGGATGGCGTGATGGCTACCCTCAAAGAAGTCGCCAGCAAAAACGCTAGCTGGTTTCTCACCGATTTGTCCCGCGCCTCCGATGCCATGCTTGACAGCAAAGAGCAGATCATTGAACCACTGCGCCGCTTTATGGGCAGCCCGCAAAAAGCTATTTACGACCAAGCTCGTCAGCTGGTGCAGGAGCAGGAAGACAATTTCGCCTATGTCGACATAGGTGAGGTTGAAGCCATCAAAACGTTACTCACCGAAAGTAAGCCCTGGCAGGGCAACCGCCTACAACAGGCCAAGCCGCAGCTGGAGGGCCTGCAACAAGCTATCGCTAATCAGCTAGCTAGCGAAAAAGCCACTGCAGTCAGTCGGCTTGCCGAGCTGGAACTGCGCCTGCAGGGTAGTGACGAGTACAGCGGCCTTAAGCCCGAGCAGCAGGTTCAACTCGCAGCACCTTTTGTTGAAGCTCAGCAATCAATACATGGGCAGAAACGCATTGCCATGATCCGTGATCAATTGCGTGCTTTTGAGGAAAATCAATACGCACAGTTGCTACTCAAATTGGAGCGAATGGCGCGCCCGCAACCAATATCGGCTCCCGTGCCGCCAGTGCAGGCCCCCCCAGCAGCGGGTAAATCGAGTATCGACAGCCCACCTGCTCCAGTCGAGCATCCACCAAAAATTGCTGAACCGCGTCTGGTGCCAGCACGCACTATCAAGGTGGGCTACAGCAAACCTTGGCTGGCCAGTGAGGCCGAGCTGGATGACTATCTGCAGCAGCAGCGCGAAGCCTGGCTGAAAGAAATTCAGGCCGGCAACCGCGTGCAGATCTAAAACGGATAAGCGCCTCGATCATTTGCGTGGTGTTACGCAAATGATCGAGCGGGCCCATAGAAAGAGAAAAATGATGGATACCAGCAAGCTCAAGAAATTTGCCCAATACGCCCGTCGCACTTTGCTGGAGCAGGTGAAAGGCAAATTAAATTTGGTACTAGCGCCGCATAGTGCCGCGCGACGTGAGCGCCCCCAGGTTTTGGCTGAGCTGGAGAAGCTGATCAATAGCTCCGGTCGCGAGCATGTGGAAGAGCGTGTTGCCTACATCTGGTTTAACCGTTTGTGCGCACTGCGCTTTATGGACGTCAACCGCTACACCCGCATCGGCGTGGTGTCACCCGCTGAGGGCCAGTTCCAGCCCGAGATCCTGGCCGAATCCAAGATGGGGCACATCGACGAAGAGATGGTGTCGGCCCAGGTTCGTCAGAAGGTCCTAGATCTACTCGCTGGTCGCGCACCAAGCAATGACTCGCAAGGCGAAGCCTACCGCCTGCTGCTGGTTGCAGTGTGTAATGCCTGGCACGAGTCCATGCCCTTTCTGTTTGAGCGCATCGACGATTACACCGAGCTACTGATGCCGGATGATTTGCTCTCGGGGAATTCCATCCTTGCCTACACGCGTGAGGCCATGACACCAGACGCCTGCAAGGATGTCGAGGTGATCGGCTGGCTTTACCAGTTCTACATCTCTGAGAAGAAAGACGCGGTATTTGAGGGGTTGAAGAAGAATCAGAAGATCACCCCAGAAAACATCCCGGCTGCGACTCAGCTGTTTACCCCGCACTGGATCGTGCGCTACCTAGTAGATAACTCTCTGGGCCGCCTCTGGCTACTCAACCGTCCCGGCTCTCGGCTGGCAGAGCAGATGGAGTACTACATACCGCCTGAGAAGCCAGAAACTGACTTCCTCAAGATTAACGGCCCCGAGGAGATCAAGGTGTGTGACCCAGCGTGCGGCTCCGGCCACATGCTTACCTACGCCTTCGATCTGCTCTATGCCATGTACGAAGAAGAGGGTTATGACCCGGCTGAGATTCCGGAAAAGATCCTCACCCACAATCTTTTTGGCATCGAATTGGATGAGCGCGCAGGAGAGCTTGCTGCCTTTGCGCTCACCATGAAGGCCCGCTCTCGCCAGCGTCGCTTCTTTAATAAGCGCGTCAAACCCAACATCTGCGTGCTGGACAAGGTGGGTCTTAGTCCTGAAGAGCTGGACGAATACATGACCGCAGTGGGCCGTGACCTGTTTACCCACGGGCTTCATGAAACGCTGCAGCAGTTCAGCGAGGCCGATAACTTTGGCTCGCTGATCGTGCCCAAGGTAGTCAACGTGGCCGATGTGCTGGCTACGCTGGAGAGCAAGGACATGAGCAGTAACCTGTTCCTTGCCGAGACGCATAAAAAAGTACTGAGTGTCCTGCGCATGGCTGAAGCCTTGAGCCCTCGCTACGCCGTGGTCGTGGCAAATCCGCCTTACATGGGTGGTAAGGGCATGAATCCGCGCTTGAGCACTTGGGCCAAAGAAAATTTCCCCAGCAGCAAATCCGACCTGTTTGCGATGTTCATCGAGCGCAATCTAGATCTGACGGTGAAGGGCGGGGCTGTTGCCATGATTACAATGCAAAGCTGGATGTTCCTTTCCTCATTCGAAGCTTTGCGTAGCCGCATCCTCAATCAGCGCACCATTTTGTCTATGGCGCATCTGGGGGCGCGAGCTTTCGATAGCATCGGCGGTGAGGTTGTTTCGACCACCGCATTTGTGCTGGAAAACTCTCACAAGCCAGATTACCGCGGGGCCTACATGCGGTTGGTCGACGGTAGCTCAGAGGCTGAAAAGATGGAGATGCTGGCCAAGGCTATCGCACAGGGCAAGGCAGTATGATCAGCAGCCTCCAGCTTAAGAATTTCGTTGCTTTCACTGATCTGGCTATTGAATTCTCACCGGGCATCAACATCATCATCGGTGAGAATGGCACGGGTAAAACTCAGCTGCTAAAGGCCATTCTCGCCTTGTGTGGGCCGGATATCCGTGCAGAGCAGCCCGGTGAACAGCTCGCCCGCAAGCTTTGTCGCCTATATCAGCCGCTAAGCGAGAACGTTGGAGAGCTACGCCGTAGCGGTACGCGCGGGGACGCTGTGCTGAGCGCCACCTTTGCATCTGGACATGAAGTTGCTGCCCGATTCAAAGGCACCGCCACCGAAACCAAAGTCAGTATCGACAAGGATGGTGATGTAGCTGCAGCCATCTTTATTCCAACTAAGGAAGTCCTGTCGCTGGTACGTGGCCTCGACGATATGCAGACAGATCAGCCGGCTATTGAGCGAATCTTCGATGATGGCTATCTGGACTTGGCCCACCAGCTCATCAAAGAAGGTGCAGACGATCTTGATACCAAGATCCAGCTCGATCCACGGTTTGCCAGCATCGTCCCCCGGTTGGCCAACTTGATTGGTGGGCGCTACGAGCTGCACGAAGGGCGATTCTGCTTTCAGGCCGGCGAGTACGTCGAAAAGCGGGGTAAGAGCAGCTCGGCACAGAAGGCTCCGCAGAGCTTCCAGGATTCCGAGCTGTACTTTGCGCCAGCCAAGTCGCGACTGCTATCCAGCACTATGACTGCTGAAGGCTTCCGCAAGATCGGCGTACTGCAGCGGCTGCTCAGCAACGGCAGCCTCAACCCAGGGACTGCCGGCCCGCTGCTGTGGGACGAGCCCGAATCCAACCTCAACCCCAAGCTGATGAAGGATCTCGTACTCGCATTACTTGAACTCGCTCGTAATGGCCAGCAAGTCATCCTAGCTACCCACGATTACGTGCTGCTCAAATGGTTCGATCTGCTGTTGGATAAGGGCAAGGGCGACCAGGTGCGTTTCCACGTGCTGTCTCGCGAGGCGGAAACGGGGCAAGTACTTCGAGACAGCATGGACGACTACCGTGCCATTGAGCCGAATGCGATCGCTGAGACCTTCAACGATCTGACAAAGGAGCAAGTGGCCCGCAAGATGGGCGGCTTGGGCAAATGAAGTTGCGCGAGCGCGATCTGGAGATCGACTTCACCGATGCGATTGATGCCATCGTCTTCGATCAGATGAATAGGAAAAAAACGGGCTACCACGGTATCGGAGAAATGCACCGCGTCGATTTTGTGGTGGAACTGGAAGAGGCGATTCTCTTCGTTGAGGTTAAAGACCCCGGTAACCCTAGGGCGCAAGCTGAAGGGTTGGAAAAATTTTATGGGGAGCTTAAAGACGGCACTTTAGGCGACACCTTTGCGGCGAAGTTCATTGATACCTTCTTGTACCGATGGGCTGAGGAGTTGCTGCACAAGCCTGTGCATTACATCAGTTTGGTCACATTCGAAGACGTCGGGCTGTTGCCCAACTTCTCTGACGAGATCGCAAGAAAGTTACCCCCAATGGGGAAAGTCATGCCTCGCTGGAAACGGCAGTTGGTGGAGAACTGCCAGGTTTTCAACATTGACCTGTGGAATGACAGCTTCCCGAAATGGCCCGCGACTCGTATCGCGCCACCGGAAAAAGCCTAGCGCAAAGGGAAAGGTGAGTAGCTATGACGATCAACACGCTTAAGACTCGGGATGACCATGTACCGCTGCAGTTCACAGCAGACGGCGAAATATTCAGGCTTCAGACAGGTTCAGAGGCCTCTTGGTTGAGCGGCGAAGCCTTTGGCCACAAGGAGCTGCGCAGCCGCATTGAGCCTTGGCTGACGTCATTGTTCCAGTCGGAGCACCTTTCGCTGCTGGCCGGCTCAGGCCTAACCCATGCTGTGCACTATTTGGCCGCCGGAAAAGGTGCTGCCGGCATGGGCGTTTTGACGCTGAGTAACCACCAGGCCGAAATTAATCAAGCCGCAGCGAAAGCTGCGGAAGCGGCTGGGCGCAAGAAAGGCAACCTGGAAGATCAGCTACGCGTAGCCAACGAATTGCTACGTGGCTTGGATATTCTGCAGATGAGCAGCGAGGCCGAAGCCCTCCGTAACCAGCTTCAAGCCGGCATGCAGGGTTTTGCGCAGTCAATTCTGAGCAGTGAAGTGGGTATTGCAACCGCAGATGAAGGCAAGCGCGAGCAGGCCTTCAACACCCTGGTCACTTTCCTGATGAGCTTTGCCAGTCGCACCGGGGTACGTGATCGGCTGAACATCTTCACCACCAACTACGACCGGCTGATCGAGGCTGGGGCGGAGCTGGCTGGGCTGCATCTGCTGGATCGGTTCCTGGGTAACCTAATGCCGATCTTCCGCTCCTCGCGGCTGGATCTGGACATGCATTACAACCCGCCTGGCATTCGCGGCGAGCCGCGCTATCTGGAGGGAGTGGCGCGCTACACCAAACTGCATGGCTCGGTGGACTGGGTGCAAACGGGCAAGGACATTCGCCGAATTGGCTTGCCGTTTGGAGCGGATAGCGTAGAGCCCTATCTGCAGGCGCCGGGCTTAGGTGGAGCCACCGCCCATCAGCTGATGATCTATCCCAACGCAGCCAAGGATAGGGAGACCGCCGACTACCCCTACGTGGAGCTTTTTCGTGATCTCGCGGCCGCTGTGTGTCGTCCGAACAGCACGCTGGTGACCTACGGCTACAGCTTTGGCGATGAGCACATTAATCGCGTGATCCGGGACATGCTCACTATCCCCTCGACTCATCTGGTCGTGATCTCTTATGACGATCCACTTGGTCGCATCATGCAGACCTATGAGGAGATGGGCCGGCCATCGCAGATCAGCCTGCTGATCGGGCCCACACTGGCTGATCTGACCAGGTTGACCGAGAACTATCTGCCCAAGGCTGCCATCGACAAGACCACCTTCCGCATGAGCGAATTGCTCAAGCAGCGTTGGGGGGCAGGTCAAACCCCTGCGGAGCGTCCTGCTGCGGAAGTCGGCATCGTGGATGTGAGTGATCTGATATGAGCCTGTCCCCGCTGGCTTATGCCGACTCCCTGCGCATCGGCACCATCGACTTCGTCTCTCCCGATGAAATCAAGGTGCTGATCGACATCGAGGCTCCCGACGGCGTAGCGCTCAATACGGGTACGCCGCGTCCTTTCCCACGCATCAACGGTTATGTGCTGATTCCCAGCGATGAGGGGCATCTGGTCGCTCAGGTCGAGTGGATTACCATCGAGCGCTCGCAATACCCGAAGCGCAAGGGCATGCAGGACTTTGGCCTGGTGGACTTACCCTATCCCCTGCGCAAGATGAGCCTTAATCCATTGGGCTGCTTGATGTATGAAGGCTGTGGGGCAGACGGCAAAGAGATCTACCGTTTCCGGCGTGGTGTCGAGAGCTATCCCACCGTTGGCGATGCAGTGCTGCTGCCTACGCAAAGCCAGTTGCGCGCGATTGTCGAGTCCGGCGACAACCGCCGCGTGAGGATTGGAGTCAGCCCGCTTGCCGCCAATGCTGAGGTAAAGATCGACCCCGACCGCCTGTTCGGGCGACATCTGGCGGTGTTGGGTAATACGGGTAGCGGTAAATCCTGTTCGGTCGCTGGGCTGATTCGCTGGTCCATGGACGAGGCCCGCAAAGCACGCGCCGGAGCAGACCCGAATGCCCGTTTCATTGTGCTCGATCCCAACGGCGAGTACGCGAACACCTTCCGTGACATGAGCAAGGTGCGTGTGTATGCCGTCGAGCCCAGCGAGGGGGTGGAGCAACTGAAGATACCCCTGTGGTTCTGGAACAGCGCTGAGTGGAGTGCGTTTACTCAAGCGAGCGCCAAGGCCCAACGACCGACCTTGGTGCAGGCGTTGAGATCCGTTCGTGAAGGAGTGCTTGCCGGCGCAGCAACACCAAGCCATGAGATGCGCCGCTATCTGCGCACGCTTGTGACAGCTATCCAAGTCGAAAGAAATTCTGGCAATCCTTGGAAGGGGGCAGGCCAAGCACGAGGCTTCCGTGATCGTTTGATCAAGTGGAAAGAAGGCCTAACGGATGAAGCTGGCTTTAGCTCAGCAGAAAGCACGGTGCTTGGTGAGCTGACCCAGCACATCACTCAGCTTCTGAGTACTCATCAAGGTGATTGGCCTGCAGTCTTCAGCCGGGAAGAAGTTGGCGCATTACTTGAAAAAATGAGCCAGTCCCATTCTGCGTTTGGCGGCAGCGATACTGACATCCTGCCCATCGATGCCGATGTGCCGCGCCAATTCACGGGTGACCAACTGCTGAGAAGCCTCGAAGCCACAGCTGAGCTGCTTGGGGTATCCGAGTACGTCGAGACCATGCAGATGCGCATCCGCACCATCCTGTCGGACAGTCGCATGAAGGTTGTTTCGGGCGATGCAACGGATCTCACACTGGATGACTGGTTGCGCAACTACATAGGCGATAACCAAGCCTCCAATGGTACCGTCACCGTCATCGACCTCTCGCTGGTGCCCGCTGAAGTGGTGCACATCATCACGGCCGTGATTGCCCGCATGACGCTGGAGGCCTTGCAGCGCTACCGTAAGCGGCACCATGGCAAGACTTTGCCCACCGTGTTGGTGATGGAAGAGGCCCACACCTTCATCAAGCGCTACAAGGACGACGCGGAAAATCAGAATTCGGCCGCTATCTGCTGCCAGGTGTTCGAAAAAATTGCCCGCGAAGGGCGCAAGTTCGGGCTGGGGCTGGTGCTATCCTCGCAACGTCCGAGCGAACTGTCACCCACAGTACTTTCCCAGTGCAACAGCTACCTGCTACACCGCATCAGCAATGACCGTGACCAGGAACTGGTACACAAGCTGGTGCCCGACAACCTACGCGGCTTGCTGCGCGACTTGCCCTCGCTGCCCTCTCGCCACGCAATCTTGCTCGGCTGGGCGTCGGAGCTGCCGGTTCTGGTTCAGATGACTGCGCTGCCCGAGCAGCATCGGCCGAAATCAGACGATCCAGATTTCTGGGCGGTGTGGTCTGGTAAGGACAGCAAAGACCAGCCGGTCGAGCGTCCGGTGGATTGGAAAACGATTGCGGATGACTGGCAGCAAATCAGTGCGCCAGTCCAAGAACAAGATCTGGAGAATAACGATGAGTGATAGCCAATCCAGCCAGGCTAAGCAAGACCGGGAGATATATTTTTATCGCTCCTCGGCCATGGACTTCAAAATCATACCTGATAGCCCTATTGCCTATTGGCTCACGCATCGTTTTGTTGCCAACTTTGAGGCTTTTCCTAAACTTGGAAGCATACTTTCATCTAGGGAAGGGCTTACAACTGGCAGCAATGCAACATTTCTGCGCCTATGGTTCGAAGTATCGGCTTCCAAAACATCTTTGCCTGGAAGTGTAAGGAAAAATTCCAGATGGTTCGCTTACCTAAAAGGTGGAGAGTATCGACGCTGGGCTGGTAACAACGAGTACTTGGTTGACTGGGAAAATGAGGGGAAGGGAATTCTCAATTTCATTGATCAGGAAACCGGCAGAGTAAGGTCCCATAACTACAACGGCGAATGGGCATTTAAACCGGGTATAACTTGGTCTAGCGTTTCTGGTGAGGGATTTTCAGTTAGAAATGTCGCTGGCGACTATATGTTTGACACTACTGGTTCAATGGGATTTGTTGTTCCGGACTCTGATCGGCTCGGAGTAGTAGCTTATTTAAATAGCGTGGTGGCTTCAGATTACATGAGGGTACTCTCTCCAGCCATTCGCTTTCAGCCTGGACACGCTCTCAATCTGCCATTTAATAAAGCACCGATTTCAATAGCGAATTCTATCGCCTCAAGAAATATAATTATCTCGCAGTCTGACTGGGACTCCTATGAAACCTCTTGGGACTTCACTAGCCTCCCGCTGCTGCGCCCCGAACACCGCCAGCCCACGCTAAAGGCCAGCTACCAGCAGCTCCGCGCCCACTGGCGCGAGATGACGCTGGACATGCAGCGTCTGGAGGAAGAGAACAACCGCATCTTTATCGAAGCATACGGCCTGCAGGACGAACTGACACCCGAGGTGCCGCTTAGCGAGATCACTCTTACCTGCAACCCCCACTACCGACCAGAGTTTAATCGGGGTGGCGAAAAGAGCGATGACGAGCTGGAGGCACTGCTGCTGGCTGCCACAATGCAGGAGTTAGTGTCCTATGCCGTAGGTTGCATGTTTGGTCGCTACAGCCTGGACAATCCGGGGCTGATCCTGTCCAACCAAGGCGAGACGCTGGCGGACTATCTGCGGCAAGTGCCACAGCCTAGCTTCCCGGCCGATGAAGACAACGTGATTCCACTGCTGGATGGCGACTGGTTCCCGGACGACATCACGCTGCGTTTCCGTCAGTTTCTGCGCGTGGCCTTTGGCGATGCGCATTACGAGGACAACCTGACCTTTATCGAGCAGGGGCTTAACGTCAAGGGCAAGCGCAACTATGGCCTGCGCGACTACTTCCTGGGCGAGTTCTATACCGACCATGTGAAACGCTATATGAAGCGCCCCATCTATTGGCTGTTCAGCAGCCCGAAGGGTACGTTCAGCGCACTGGTTTATTTGCACCGCTACCGCACGGATACCGTCAGTGTGGTGCTCAACTACCTGCGCGATTTCCGCAAAAAACTCGCCTCGCGTCTGGATTATCTACAACAGGTGGCCATCAGTCCCTCCGCCAGCCAGGGCGACAAGACCAAGGCCAACAAGGAAGCTGAGACCATCAAGAAGCAACTGCTCGAGCTAGACGATTACGAGCGCGACACGCTCTATCCGCTGGCAACCAAGCAGAAGTCTCTGGATCTCGACGCTGGCGTTAAGGCCAATTACCTCGAGCTGGGTGCCGCACTGAAGAAGATCCCAGGGTTGGAAGCCAAGGGTGAGGACTGATTCTTCTATGAGTAATACCAAGATCACCCAGGCATTAACGAATCTATTCGACAAGCAGCGCATCGTCTTCTGGTACGACACGCGCCTGGAGTTCCGCGCTGATTTCGAGATGCTGGAGCTGCCGGGCGTCGAGAAGATCGAGTTGGCTAACAATGAGTTTGGCGTGAAATACCGCCTGCTGCGCGAGCAGCTGGAACAAAAGTTTCTGCTCTACCGTGAAGGTGCCGAGCCTCCGCATTTGCAGAATTGGCTGTTGGATGTGCAGCTTGCCAGTGGCAATTGCTTCCGTACCGATCAAGTTGCCTTGTGGCTGGCTGAGCTGGAGTTGGGACCGGACTGCTATCCGCTGCTGGAAGCCCATGTGGCGTTTTTCGAATCTGCCAAGCGCCGCGAGGCACTGAGCAAGTTACTTGAGCCGGGTGATTCGCAGAACCTGCTGCAACGCAAGATGCTCGCTGTGTGTGCCGGCAACGAGCCGCGCCTGGATGTGATTCTGGAAAACCTGCTGGGTGATCTGGCCGCTGGCAAAGATGTGCGGATCAAGTTAATCGAAAGCAGCGGCTTAAATGCTTATCTGTGGGAGCAGGTGAAGCGCGCCTATGGCTATAGCTCCGAGCAACCAGGGCTGCACGATTTCGTCATCGAGCTGTTCAAGGCTTGCTTCATGCTGGGTATCGATCCAGCGTACAAGGCGCGGCTGTCGGCGGAGGCGCTGGTTTTCCTCAAACGCTGGAAGGACAGTCGTTCGCATGAGCAGAGCTTTGAGACGCTGTCTGAGCAGTGCGCGGCGGTGCTGCAGATCGACGACAAGCTGCAAACCCTGGACTGGCGTAGCCTGCTGGAGCTGGATTATTTCGAGCTGATCGACCGCAAGATCCTCAGTGAGCTGGTACGTGCCGTGGTGGCCCGTACAGTGACCGCTGTAGAGGTGGAGCAGTGGGTACGCCAGCGCCGTCAGAGCCACTGGTTTGAGCGCTTCAAGGATGTGTACCAGGCGCTGGAGCATGCGGCGCAGTTCATCCAGGTGCTGGACATAACGCAGCTGCAAATGGAATCGCTGACTGATGGCGTGCAAAAGTACGCCAGCCAGTGGTTCAGGCTGGATCAGCGTTACCGCAAGTTCGTCTATCACCTGCGTGAGTCCGGCCAGGCTTCGTTGCTGGGTGAGTTGGCTATGCAGGTCGAGAATCTGTACGGCAATAACTACCTGAGCCGACTTAACGACCGCTGGCAGCAGCACGTGGATGCAGCGCAGCAGTGGGAAGCCGCGCCAGTAGTGCTGCAGTGCAATTTCTTCGGCCGCTATGTGAAGCCTTTTCTAGACCGTAAAACCAAGGTGTGCGTGCTGATTTCCGATGCATTCCGTTATGAAGTAGGTGAGGAGCTGCAAAGCCTAATTCGCCAGGAGGATCGCTTCGAGGCTGAGCTGGAGCCGATGCTGTCGATGCTGCCGAGCTATACGCAACTGGGTATGGCGGCCCTGCTGCCCAACAGTAGCTTGCAGCTGGCTGACAACGACAGCGGTGATGCCATCGTAGATGGTCAAAGCGCTCAAGGTTCGGTCAACCGAGGCAAGATTTTGGCGACCAGGGTGCCAGCATCCCAGGTGGTACGAGCCAAGGATCTACTGGCGATGAACCAGGCCGACTCTCGTGCCTTGCTGCGCGACAATGAGGTGGTTTACGTTTATCACAACCTGATCGACAAGACCGGCGACACCCGTGATACCGAAGAACGAGTGTTTGCGGCGGCCGAGGAAACGCTCAGTGAGCTGATCCGTCTGGTGAAGAAGCTGACCAACGCCAATGCCAGTAACCTGCTGATCACTGCCGATCATGGCTTCATCTATCAGAATCATCCGCTGCAGGAGAGCGATTTCCTCAGCGGTGAGCCGGAGGGCGACGAGGTTCTCTATCGCGACCGGCGTTTTGTGCTGGGCCGTGGTTTGCGCGAGGGGGCCAGCTTTAAAACCTTTAGCCCTGTGCAGCTTGGGCTGGCGGGTACGTTGGTGGTGCAGATTCCCAAGTCCATTAACCGTCTGCGGCTTAAGGGGTCCGGCAGCCGCTTCGTGCACGGTGGCGCTACCTTGCAAGAGGTGGTGATCCCAGTTATCCGTATTAACAAGAAGCGCCAGAGCGATGTGGGCCGGGTGGATGTGGAGTTCATTGGTGGAGGTGGTAAGACCATCACCACCGGGCAGTTGGCCGTGGTGCTCTATCAAACCGAGGCAGTGACCGAGAAACTGCAGTCGCGCCGGCTACGTGCAGGCCTGTTCACGTTGGACGGTGAGCTGGTGTCTGATCAGCATGAGCTGTTGTTCGACTTCAGCTCTGCTAACCCGCGTGAGAGGGAGTTGCCGGTGCGCTTCATTCTCAGCCGCAAGGCTGATGAGGCAAACAATCAGCAGGTGGAATTGCTCCTCGAAGAGGCAGTGGAAGGCACTTCACACTTCACTCGATATAAGGCTGCGCGATACACCATCCGCCGCTCATTCAGCAGTGAGTTCGATTTTTAAGCAGGAGCTTCAATGAGTCAGCTCGACGACAAGATCAATCAGTACTTTGCCGGCCTAGTGGTGCGCAAAGACCTGGTCAAGGCGGTGAAGGGCAACGCTATTGTGCCGTCTTATGTGCTGGAGTACTTGCTCGGCCAGTACTGCGCGACCAATGACGAGGCGACAATCCGGACCGGTATCGAGACGGTCAAGGAGATCCTGCGTAAGCACTATGTCCATCGAAACGAAGCGGGGCTGGTGCGCTCGACCATCAAGGAGAAGGGTCGGCACAAGGTTATTGACCGTATTAGCGTCTCATTAAACGACAAGGATGACGTGTACGAGGCTGAGTTCGCCAACCTAGGCATCAAGAAGGTGCTGATCGACTCCAACACCGTCAAGGCCCACCAGAAGCTGCTGGTAGGTGGTGTTTGGTGCATTGCGGATGTGGAATATGAATACACCGAGGACAAGTCTGCCTCACCTTGGATTCTGGCCTCGCTAAAACCGATTCAGATTTCCCGCTTTGATTTCGATGGTTATCTGGCTGCGCGCAAGCAGTTCACTACAGATGAGTGGATCGACCTGCTGATCCAGAGCGTCGGGTTCAATCCGCTGATGTTCGGCAAGCGCAATAAGCTCGCGCAGCTTATCCGCCTGATTCCTTTCTGTGAGCGCAATTACAACCTGATCGAACTGGGGCCGAAGGGTACCGGCAAGTCGCACGTTTATTCCGAGTTCTCACCCCACGGCATTCTTATCTCCGGTGGCGAAGTTACAGTTCCCAAGCTGTTCGTCCATAACGGCACGGGTAAGCTCGGTCTGGTGGGTTACTGGGATGTAGTGGCTTTCGATGAGTTCGCCGGCAAGCAAAAGCGAGTGGACAAGGCGCTGGTGGACATCATGAAGAACTATATGGCCAACAAGTCGTTCTCGCGGGGAGTGGAAACCTTGGGAGCAGAGGCCAGCATGGTGTTTGTGGGTAATACCGATCACACCGTGCCGTACATGCTTAAGCACACGGACCTGTTCGACCCGCTGCCGGAAAAGTTTCACGATTCAGCCTTTCTCGACCGCATTCACAGCTACATCCCCGGTTGGGAAGTGGATGTCATCCGTGGCGAGATGTTCTCCAGTGGTTACGGCTTCGTGGTTGACTACCTGGCCGAGATCCTGCGCTCGCTTCGTAGTCATGACTACTCAGATCGCTACAAGGGACAGTTCAGGCTATCCGACGATATTTCGACGCGCGACCGCGATGGCATCAACAAAACCTTTTCTGGTTTGATGAAGATCCTGTACCCGCATGGCGAGGCGACAGACGCCGAAGTGGAAGAAGTATTGCGCACTGCAATTGAAGGGCGCAAGCGGGTGAAGGATCAGCTACTACGCATTGACGCGACCTATCCGGCAGTTCGTTTTGCCTACCAGGGTGCTGATGGCCAAGAACGTTTGGTACGCACTCTGGAAGAGGATGAGTACCCTAATCAATACCATCGTCGTGTAGCGACTGAAGTTTCTACTGCAGACTTACCCCAAGTCGGCACTGACCATTTGGCGCTTATCGAGGCAGCTCCGGCCACGCAAGGGCCAGCTTCACGCCCAAGCAATCCTGTGCCGATGGAGCCAGTGCTGAAAGAGCAGCATTTGGTCTTCCACGAAAATCAGCGTGGGCTGAGTTTCGACAAGCTGTTTGGCCCCTATCTGGCTGGTGCTACGCGCATCATCATCACCGACCCTTATCTGCGGATGTTCCACCAGCTGCGCAACTTGATGGAGCTGATGGAGACCATCAGCAAGCTTCAAGGAGATGAAGATGAGGTGGCTGTCCACGTAGTGACTGTTGAAGATGAGTTCAACGGTGAGCGTCAGACTGAAAGTCTGCAAAAAATCGCAGACGCCTGCGCAAGCGTTGGTATTCAGTTCTCATGGGCTTACGACACCACTGGCACTAAACACGACCGCGATATCACCACCGACACGGGTTGGAAGATAGTGCTTGGCCGTGGCTTGGATGTTTTTCAGCGCTTTGAGCTGAATGATGCCTTCAGCTTTGCGAATCGGCTCCAGCAGCACCGGCAGTGCAAAGAATTCAGTGTGACCTTTGTGAGGCTTGACCCTGCTGCTGACTTGTAAGCTGTTTATGGTGACCGACTAGGTGGAGTTTGATTACCGCTCAGTGCCAGGCATAAGAAAAAAAGACAGGCAGATGGCGGACGCCCTGGGCGTCCGTTTATGTCGCCTAGCCTGATGGTAATGCAGTCCCTGCTTTTTCAGCAGCCACCAGACGGCCTGAATCGCGGTTAAAAAATTGTTGTAGATGCAGCTCATGCCGATGGACTGCACTGACCAAGGTCAGGTGCAGTCCATCGGAGGGATAGCAGTAGAAAGGAAGCTGCTACCTACAGGTAGCCACGTTCAGCCAGCGATATGCAGCCTTCGCTGCCCACGACAATGTGATCAAGTGTTCTGGTGCCGACCATATTGAGTGCGTCCTTGAGCGTCGTGGTCAGGTGGCGGTCAGCGTTACTGGGCTCTGGATCACCAGAGGGATGGTTATGCACCAGTATCACGGCTGCTGCGTTGTGCTCCAGGGCGATCTTGACCACTTCCCTTGGGTACACGCTGGCCCCATCCAGCGTGCCGCGAAACAGCTCCTGAAATCCGATAACCCGGTGCTTGGTGTCGAGCAGCAGAAGAGCAAAGACTTCGTGCTCATGGTACTGCAGCAGTGTTTGCAGGTGGCTGAAGACCTGCTTCGGCTCAGTCAATGCCCGGCCTTTAGACAGACGACTCATTGCCAGTTGTTGAGCCATACGCAGGATGTCAGCTTCGGTGACAGGGGATTCCATGACGTAGGTGCCGGTCGTTTCACCGGCTTGGAGTTTGTGATATTTCATGCTGGTATTCCTGTTCGAATGAGGGAGCACGCAGGGGCGGTTGAGAAGGGAATTACTGGGCCGAAGGCCTGCCGTGGAGCCGCGTGGCTTGCGACTCCAGCTTTTGGGTGAGTGAGGGTTTCGCAGGCGCTTCCAGTTGGGCTTGGTGCTCTATAGGGCTGGGCTGATCTTCAGCTTTGGGGAAGAACTCCTCGACGATAACGCCGCTGTCTTCCTCGCTATCTTCAAAGGCCCCATTGTTAAATCCCTGTTGGGCCGCGTGATCCAAGGCTGTTTGGTCAAAGCCAGAGGCCTGACGGGCTTCGTCCAGTTGCTTGGCCGCGAGCAATGCATCTTTCATATTCAGGCCACTGCGTAGCGTGATGTCCACGTAGAAGATCGGCGTGCCGTGGCTCTGCCGAGTGGACTTGCCACGTAGACGTAGCTCCAGCGGCAGACAGGCCAGACGATTGCCAGAGATGGCTTGCAGGTAATGCAACCGCGCTGCCAGGGTGCGGATGCTGTTATAGCCGGTGGTACGAAAGACAAAGCTGCCCAGTGGATCATCATCGCCAATCACCACGTTCAGCCGTCCGTAAGGCTTGCAGGCATTGCCTTGAGCCAGTGAACAGCCGTCGGGTGAAGGACAGGGTAACGATTGCATACCGTCCTTGGTCAGACGCTTGCAGGTCTCACCATTGCCGACGCACAAAGGCCTGCCAGTGTTTCGGTCGAACAAGCTGTAGTCAGCGCGAAAGTTCAGGTCCGGTTCGTTGAACAGCAGCCGAATCGGAATGCTGCGCAGTTTGCCGTCCTGGCCATTGCGCAGTTCTTCATTAAGTGGATGCAGCAACCAGCCATCGCGGTTTTGTACCTGCGAAGTAATGGTGAACTGATCATCTTTCTCCGGCAGACGTTTGCCGTTTTTCTCGACGACCTTACCTATGGAAATGCGCCCGAGCACGGGCGGGGTGATAGCCAGACCTTTGAGCATGGGGGTTCTCCTGCATCTGAAATAAATACGCCACCGATACCGCGCAAACGTAACCGCTCCATAAACCCCGTCCTGGCGGACGGGTTTTTTCAGGAAGCAGAGGCAGAAGCTGGCGAGCTGTTCCACGGCAGCAGCGCTTCGTAATCCTCGACGCTACTGGCAGTCGGCAGGCGT
>Ga0247725_1000222_pt1 | contig 57144 bp, 56 predicted proteins | sample OKSTACKMCFT3sol_FD_183021 | JGI IMG/M metagenome (GOLD analysis project Ga0247725, IMG submission 183021) | Subsurface sediment microbial communities from gas well in Oklahoma, United States - OK STACK MC-FT3-sol | ecosystem: Environmental > Terrestrial > Deep subsurface > Rock core/Sediment...
GTGGAGATGAGTGGATGAGCAATGCGCCTGTAGATCATGGTCGCCGTCGCTTTCTGACCATAGCAACTTCTGTAGTTGGTGGGGTTGGTGCGATTGGAGCTGCTGTTCCCTTTATTGCTTCCTGGAATCCGAGTGAAAAAGCTAAACAAGCTGGTGCGCCTGTCACTGCTGATATTAGCAAACTCGAAGACGGGCAGTTAATTAGGGTTGAGTGGCGGGGCAAGCCTGTGTGGATAGTAAAACGGACACCAGCCATGCTGGAAAGTCTGACCAAAGCAGTAGATAAACTTCGTGACCCTGCCTCAGAAGAACCACAACAACCTGATTACGCTAAAAACGATCACCGTTCGAAAAAGCCTGAAATTTTTGTCGCAGTAGGTATTTGTACTCACCTCGGGTGTTCACCTACTTACATCATGAATGATTTTGAGTCTCATGTTGAAGGGATCTCTTCTGGTTTCTTCTGCCCATGTCACGGCTCTACCTACGATTTGGCTGGTCGTGTGTTCTCTGGTGTTCCGGCGCCGAAAAACCTGATGATCCCACCTTATATGTTTGTCGATGACACCACCATTTTGATTGGTGCAGATGAGGGGACAGCTTAATGTTTAAAAACTTTATGAGCTGGATTGAGTACCGCATGCCATTTATGGAGAAAATGAATCTCCACGTGATGCAGTACCCAGCGCCAAAAAACTTTAACTTCTGGTACTTCTTCGGCTCTTTAGCCATGTTAGTACTGGTTAACCAAATCCTGACTGGTATTTGGTTAACCATGAACTTCGTTCCTACTGCCGAAGGCGCCTTTGCTTCTGTTGAATACATCATGCGTGATGTGGACTACGGCTGGTTGCTGCGTTATATGCACTCTACCGGTGCTTCTGCCTTCTTCGTTGTTGTTTACCTTCATATGCTGCGTGGCATGATGTATGGTTCTTACCAGAAACCACGGGAATTACTGTGGATATTCGGTATGCTGATTTTCTTAGTTCTAATGGCTGAAGCCTTTATGGGTTACTTATTACCATGGGGTCAAATGTCGTTCTGGGGTGCTCAGGTTATTATTTCTATCTTCGGCGTTATTCCGGTGATAGGTGATGATTTAACGCTGTGGATCCGTGGTGACTATGTTATTTCTGGCGCTACCTTAAACCGTTTCTTTGCGTTACACGTCATTGCTTTACCATTGGTGTTAGTGGTTCTGGTGTTCCTGCACATCATTGCTCTGCATGAAGTAGGTTCAAATAACCCTGATGGTATCGATGTGAAGCGTCCAAACGATGGTCAGAAAATTGAAGACAACGTGTCTGATAAATTTACTTTCCACGAGTACTTCACCAAAGGCGGTAAGAAAATTATCGTTGATGCTATTCCTTTCCACCCTTACTACACGGTGAAAGACATAGTAGGTGTGGTGGGTTTCCTGATTATTTTCTGCTGGGTTATTTTCTTTGCACCAGAAGGTGGTGGTTTCTTCCTTGAGCCGCCAAACTTCGAACCGGCAAACCCGATGAAAACTCCTGAACACATTGCGCCAGTATGGTATTTCACACCTTTCTACGCCATTTTACGTGCTGTACCGGATCAGTTGTTTGGTGCGATTTTTATGTTCCTGGCTATTATCTTCCTGGCGCTGTTGCCATGGTTGGATCGTTGTCCGGTACGCTCAATCCGTTACCGCAGCAACTTGCATAAAGCTAATCTGGTAATGTTCTGTATCAGTTTCGTGGTGTTAGGCGTATTAGGCGTATTACCTGCAACTCCAACTTATACCTTGTTAGCGCAGATTTTCTCGTTTACTTATTTTGCTTACTTTGGCCTGTTATGGTTCTACAGTAAAAATGAGAAAACCAAGCCGTTGCCAGTGAGGTTATCCTGATGATTAAAAAGTTATTTACTGTACTGGCGCTGGTAGCATCCAGCGCTGCTATGGCGGCTGGTGGTCATGCTGTGCATTTAGATAAAGCACCTATTGATCTGACGGACAAAGAGTCACTGCAACGTGGTGCCCGTATGTTTCAGAACTACTGCCTTGGTTGTCACCAGATGCAGTACCAGCGTTATTCCCGTACTTTCCGTGATTTAGGTATTCCTGATGACGTAGGTATGGCTACTTTAGGTTTTACTGCGAATAAAGTGGGTGACCATATTAAAAACGCAGCTCCTAAAGCTGACCAGGCCAACTGGTTTGGTGCTGCACCACCGGATTTGACCAACGTAGCCCGGGTTCGCGGTCCAGACTGGATTTACACTTATCTGCGTACATTCTACGTGGACCCAAGCCGTCCATTTGGCGTAAACAATGAAGTCTTCCCTATGGTGGGTATGCCTCATGTGCTACAAGAACTGCAGGGTATCCCTTACAAGGCGACTGAAACTCGTCTGGTTGACGGTGTACCCACAGAAGTGGACGTGGGTATTAAGACAGATGGTTCAGGTGAGCTGAGCACTGAAGAATACGACCGCGCAGTAGCGGACCTGGTGAACTATCTGGAATACGTCGGCGAGCCTTCCAAACTGGAATCGCGTAGCTTAGGTATTAAAGTCCTGATCTTCTTAGGTATCTTCTTTATCTTCGCCTTCCTGCTGAAGAAAGAGTACTGGAGAGATGTCCACTAAGGACACAAGAGTTAGCCTTTGAAGGGGCCGCGAGGCCCCTTTGCATTTATGCTTATAACCGGAGGATCCTATGGCGATTTCTGCCAATAGACGTGCTGTGATGACCTTGTTTTCTACAGCCAATGACATGTATTGTCATCAGGTCAGAATGGTACTGGCGGAGAAAGGCGTCACTGTAGATATTATGCAGGTGAGCACTGATAGTCTGCCTGAGGATGTCTATGAGGTTAATCCTTATGGTTCTTTGCCCACTTTGATGGATAGAGATTTAGCTTTATTTAAAGCCGATATTATTAACGAGTATCTGGATGAACGTTTTCCACATCCTCCTTTAATGCCGGTTTACCCTGTAGCTCGTGCCAACGCCCGTTTGATGATGCACCGCATCGAAAAAGACTGGTATGGTTTAGCTGAAAAAATCCTGCAGGATGGCCCGGATGCCGCCATAGCCCGCCGTGATTTGCGCGAAGGTTTATTAGCAATGGCGCCGTTATTTCAAGAACATCCGTATTTTATGAGTGAAGAGTACAGCCTGATTGATTGTTATCTGGCGGCTTTACTCTGGCGTTTACCTATGTTTGGTATTGAACTGACAGGTACCAGCAGCAAGTTATTACAAAGTTATATGACGCGTATTTTTGAAAGAGATGCTTTTCAGCAGTCTTTGACCGAAGCTGAGCGAGAAATTCGGCGGGGGCGTGGTTACTGATGGATATGACCTCAAACAAGCCTTACCTGATCCGCGCTTTTTATGAATGGATAGTAGATAACAATTTAACACCTTATCTAGTGGTCAATGCCAGTATCCATGGCTGTAAAGTACCAACCCAGCATATTCAAAATGGCCAGATAGTACTGAATATTTTGCCCTCTGCTGTAGGTAACATGCTGATGGGCAATGAGGTGATTACCTTCAATGCCCGTTTTGGTGGCAAACCTTTTGCGTTAACAGTACCTGTTAAAGCCGTATTGGCCATTTATGCCCGCGAGAACGGTGCTGGTACTATGTTTGATGCAGAAGAAGACACGGAAGATGACCAGCATCATTTAGAAGCTGTATCAGACAGCGAAGAGGGAGAGGGTAGCGATCATACCCCACCGGAAGACGATCCCACCGATCCAAACAAAGGCAAAAAAGTCTCTCATCTGCGAGTGGTGAAATAAGCTGATAGTACGCTGATTCCATTTAATTGTTCTGGCATCTGAGCTAAATCAGCTCAGATGCCACTTGCCAGAATGCTCTTAATAATGGCTCATGCAGCCGCTTCGATAAAGTACACAAACCTAAATCAAAAGGCGCAAATTCATCGCCTTGAGTTAAATACCTGACTCTGTCTCTGGCAGGGCTTTGCTGGGCTACAATAGCAGGCACCAACGCCACTCCTGTGCCTAAAGCCACCATACTGACCATAGCTTCATGGCCCTCTACTTTAGCTACGACCTTAGGCTCTGCAATACGGGCTTTGCGCCACAGCTCAAAACGACTTCTGACCGGACCATGCTCAGGCAAAATAAAAGGTACTGAGTCCCAGGGAATAGGACTTTGATTGAGTAAATCGTTAGTTTTACAGGGGATCACTGGTGCTATCAGCTGCAGTGGAACTTTAGCTATGCTGCGAAACGCCATATTCAATGAAAAATGTTCGGGGTAAACAGCCAGCGCTATATCTGCTTCGTCCTGTTTTACTTTCTCCAATGCTGCGGACGCATCCCCTGTAATCAGCTTAATTTCTGCCAAAGGGCAGACTAAACGAAATTTATCCAGGATAGCCGGCAGGTGACTAAAGCTGGCTGTTACAGTGCAAAACAGCCGGATCTCACCACTTAAAGACGCACTGGTTTCGCTCAGATCAATTTGTAGCTGATGCCATTGTTCTAAATAACTCTTCACAAAGGCCTGTACCTTTTGGCCCGCCAAGGTTAGCCGCACTGATCTATTATCCCGCTGAAACAACTCAACATTTAACTCCTCTTCCATGCGCTGGATCACCCGGCTTAAGGTCGATGGGCTGACATACATTTGTTCGCTGGTGCGGGCAAAATTCAGACTACTGGCCAGATGTAGAAAAAGCTGAGCATTGCGGATATCCACTTGGGTATAAATCCTGTGTTGCATAAAATGAAATACTGTATTGTGAATATATCACTTCACGCAATCATTGCACTGTTTTATTCTCAATCGCATCAAAACAGTGCATGACTACTCTGTACTGTTACGCTGAGCCCAACAGTGAGCCAGCCAAAAGAATTCGTCGGGATTTGTTATGAGCAACTACTTCAATACATTAAATTTGCGTCAGCAGTTAAAGCAGTTAGGTAAATGCCGTTTTATGGCCAAAGAAGAGTTTGCTAAAGGCTCTGATTTATTAAAAGGCTGGAAAGTGGTAATTGTAGGTTGTGGTGCTCAGGGCTTAAACCAGGGCCTGAATATGCGCGACTCAGGCCTGGATATTTCCTATGCCTTGCGTGCTGAAGCTATAGCGGCAAAACGTAAGTCGTTCCAGAACGCTTCTGACAATGGTTTTAAAGTTGGCACCTATGAAGAGTTAATCCCAACAGCAGATTTGGTATTAAATCTGACGCCGGATAAACAGCATACTTCTGTTGTTAAAGCTGTGATGCCATTGATGAAACAAGGTGCAACTTTAGCTTATTCGCACGGTTTCAATATTGTGGAAGAAGGCACACAAATTCGTAAAGACATCACTGTAGTTATGGTGGCGCCTAAGTGCCCTGGCACTGAAGTACGCGAAGAATATAAACGTGGTTTTGGTGTTCCAACGCTGATCGCAGTGCACCCGGAAAACGACCCTAAAGGCTTAGGTTTAGAGATTGCTAAGGCCTACGCTTCTGCAACTGGTGGTGATCGTGCCGGTGTCTTGGAATCGTCTTTTGTTGCCGAAGTGAAATCCGATTTGATGGGCGAACAGACTATTTTATGTGGCATGTTGCAAACCGGATCTATTCTGGCGTACGACAAGCTGGTCGCCGAAGGTGTAGAACCTGGTTATGCCGCCAAGTTAATCCAGTTTGGTTGGGAAACTGTGACTGAAGCTTTAAAACACGGTGGCATCACTCATATGATGGACCGTTTGTCGAACCCAGCCAAAATCAAAGCTTATGATTTAGCTGAACAATTAAAAGTAACTTTACGTCCGCTGTTTGAAAAACATATGGACGATATCATCAGCGGTGAATTCTCCCGCACTATGATGGCAGATTGGGCCAATGATGATAAGCAGCTGTTTGGCTGGCGCGAAGAAACCCGTCAATCTGGTTTTGAGAATGCGCCTGTGTCCAATGAGCAAATTCCAGAGCAGGATTACTTCGACCGCGGCATTTTGTTTGTTGCTATGGTAAAAGCTGGCGTTGAGTTAGCCTTCGAAACCATGGTTGCTGCAGGTATCGTCGAAGAGTCGGCCTATTACGAGTCATTACATGAAACACCGTTGATCGCCAATACCATAGCGCGTAAACGTTTGTACGAAATGAACGTGGTGATTTCAGATACCGCTGAATACGGGAACTATCTGTTCAGTAACGCTGCAGTGCCATTGTTGCGTGATTTCGTTAATACCCTGAGCACTGAGTATGTCGGCAAGGGCTTAAGCTCAGCAAACAATGGTGTGGATAATATTCGCCTGATCGCTGTAAACGAAGCGATCCGCCAGCATCCTGTAGAGCTGGTTGGTAAAAAGTTAAGGGGCTATATGACCGCGATGAAAAAAATCGTCGGTTGATAGCAGAGATTTTCTCCAATCTCACCCCAAGTACCGAGTTTTTACGTGGACCTTGGTTGTTTGCCCGGCGTTATAGCCGGGCTTTTTTTTATTCGCAGCCATCCATGGCGCTTTCCGGCCAGTGGACAGAGCCACTGGCGCTCATCCGGGCATTGCCAAACTGTTGGCAATGCTTGATCCGACTTCGCCCTGCCGGGCCATCGTCGCTGCGCTCCAATGTTAAACATCGCTCCGGGCGATGTTTTGCCTTCGTACTTGCAGCCGCAGCGTTGTTGACTTCGCACACTCGCCCAAGTCACATAGTGGACTATGCTCCTTGGGACTCGATGGCTTGTCGCCTAGCTGCAACAGCAATTACTTTGGCAAAATGGCTCTCGTACTTGCAGCCGCAGCGTTGTTGCCTGCGCACACGAGTCCAAGTCACATAGTGGACTATGCTCCTTGGGACTCGATTGCTTGTCGCCTGGCTGCAACAGCAATTACTTTGGCAAAATGGCTCTCGTACTTGCAGCCGCAGCGTTGTTGCCTGCGCACACGAGCCCAAGTCACATAGTGGACTATGCTCCTTGGGACTCGATGGCTTGTCGCCTGGCTGCAACAGCAATTTTTAACAAAGTATGCTGAATTCTATGAAAAACCCAGTGTATGCTGTCAGCAATCTTAGGGAGAGAACAATGAAAACTATAGCTTTAGTAGCGCATGATGGGAAAAAGGCTGAATTGCTGGCTTGGGTAAAAGAACATGCTGACTTTTTCCAGGATAAACAACTGATTGCTACTGGTACCACAGGGCGTTTGTTGAACGAAGCACTAAACAAAGAAGTTTTGTGTCTGGCCAGTGGTCCTTTGGGCGGCGACCAGCAGATCGGCGCTTTAATTGCAGAGCAGAAAATTGACTGGCTGGTGTTTTTTTGGGACCCCTTGTCCTCTCAGCCTCATGATCCTGATGTTAAAGCACTGATCCGTTTGGCTGTAGTCTGGAATATCCCTGTGGCTTGTAATAAAGCCACAGCAGATTTTATCGTTACATCCAAATTAGTAGGACAAGACTATCAGCGCACAGTGCCGGACTTTTCAGCCCACAACAACAGATTGCGCTAAGTCTTCTGGCATTAAATTAAAAGCCTGTCAGTACCAGTTTGCCAATAGTTTGTTGGCTTTCCAGCATCTGATGGGCCTTGCGCAGGTTTCCGGCGTTAATTTTGCCAAAGTCTGAGTTTAGTGTGGTCTTTAACTGGCCAGCATCTACCATAGCCGCAACCTGTTGTAATAACTGCTGCTGTGCAATCATATCTTCGGTTTGAAACAAAGAGCGGGTAAACATCAGTTCCCAGTGCAGCGATAAACTTTTGCGCTTCATTGGGCGTATATCAATAGGCTCTGGATCGTCAATCAATGCCAGTTTGCCCTGAGGTTTAATCAGCTCAAGTATGTCGTTAAAGTGTTGTGCTGTGTGGGTCAGGCTGATCACATAATCTACTTCCGGCTGACCAAGTTCTTTAAGCTGTTCTACCATCGGCTTTTTGTGGTCCAGCACCAGATCCGCACCCAGTGCTTTTACCCAGTCGTTGGTCTCAGTTCTGGAGGCTGTACCTATCACTTTTAATTGGGTCTTTTGTTTGGCCAGTTGCACTAAAACTGAACCAACGCCACCAGCTGCGCCTATAACCAGCAGCGACTTACCTTGAGTGTTCTGCTGATTCAGCTCCAGACGGTCAAATAACAATTCCCAGGCAGTGATAGCAGTCAGAGGTAAAGCTGCCGCTTGGGTAAAGTTTAAACTCTTAGGTTTAAGGCTGACGATGCGCTGATCTACCAACTGAAACTCGCTGTTTGAACCAGGCTTGTCAATAGCGCCTGCATACCAGACTTCATCACCTGCTTTAAAACCTGTGACTGCGCTCCCTGTGGCCACTACGACACCAGCAGCATCCCAGCCTATTACTCTTTGCTGACCCTGAGTGTCGACATTACGGCGGATTTTGGTGTCGACAGGATTCACAGAAACGGCTTTCACAGCAACCAGCAGATCGTTTTCGCCCGGTGTTGGGGTTGGTAACTCAACGTCGTACAAAGACTGTGGATCTGTGGCTGGTAAATTTTGACTATAAACTATGGCTTTCATCTGAATGCTCCATTGGATCAATAGAGCTAGTCTATAGGCGCTGACTATTTAGAAAAATGTGCTAAATTTGGATTCAGTTTCAAAAATAATTTGATAATGATGCTAAGAACTGACGACTTACAACTTTTTGTACTGACTGCTGATTTAGGCTCTATATCAGCTGCAGCGCGTGAGCTCGATCTTTCGCCAGCGCTGGCTAGTGTGGCGTTAAAACGCCTGGAGCAGCAGCTCAATACTCAACTGATTTTACGTTCCACCCGCAGCTTACGCTTAACTACTGCAGGTTCTGCTTATCTGGACTATGCACGTCAGGCAATCCAGTTGTTGGGCCAGGGCCAGCAGCTATTGCAGCTGGGCAAAGAGCAATTATCAGGAGAGCTGACTTTATCTATGCCCTCAGATTTTGGTCGCAACAGCATGGCAGTTTGGCTGGCAGAATTTCAACGTCAGCACCCTAAGTTACAGCTTAAATTAAGAGTAAGTGACAGGCTGGCTGATTTAGGCAGACAACCTGTGGACCTGGCGATACGTTACGGTCAGCCTAAGGATTCACAGTTGATAGCCATGCCGCTGGTGCCGGATAATCACCGTGTGCTTTGCGCTTCACCTGACTACATTCGTCGTTTTGGTGCCCCAGAGCGGCCGGAAGATATCAGCGCGCATCATGTGTTACAGCTGGTGCTGGGAGAAGCTGTACACAGCAAATGGCAGTTCTGGCTGGAAGGGCAATTGCAGCAGGTGCAAGTGCACGGAGCTTTAGTAGCAGATGATGGGGATGTTGTCAGGCGCTGGGCAGTGGCTGGATTAGGTATTGCCTATAAATCCAGACTGGATATTCTGTCTGATTTGCGCTCCGGGACTTTGGTTAAGTTATTACCAGACTACGAAACTGAGCAGGCGCCTATGTATTTATTGGCGGTGCAGCGGTTATCTTCATCTCCTGTGCTGAAAGCACTCTCAGAATTTTTGCTACAAAAGTTAAAGCAGTATTGGCAGGGTTAAACCAAAGGATGAGAAAAATGACGTGGTTAACCACTCAAATGTTAGAAGGTGAGTTTGTTTGCTTAGAACCTATGGCGCTTTCGCATGTCGCGGATTTACAGCAGGCTGTTGCGGATGGCGAAAACTGGAAACTTTGGTACGCCATGGTACCTACTGTGGAAGAAATGCCAGCTTATGTGCAAGAGGCTTTAGCCAGCAAAGCGCAAGGAGCTGTACCTTATGTGGTGCGTTGCAAAATGACAGGTAAAGTCGTCGGAACCAGTCGTTACTATATGGTGGATGAAGCCAGCAGAAGAGCCTTGATTGGTTACACCTGGTATGCTGAATCTGTCAGGCGTACATCGATAAACACTGAAGCAAAATTTTTGTTATTAAGTAATTTGTTTGAAAGACATCAGGCTATAGCTGCAGAGTTTCGCACCCACTTTTTTAACCACAGCTCCCGCAAAGCTATAGAGCGTTTAGGCGCTAAAATGGACGGTATCTTGCGTCAGCATATGATTTTAAAAGACGGTTCAGTGCGTGACACAGTGGTGTATTCCATCATAGCCTGCGAGTGGCCTACGGTCAGACGACATCTATTATCGAAATTAGGCCGCAGCTAAGACGTCAAAAGCAGGGACTTGCCCCGCCCGTTTCAACTTCAAATTCAAAGCCAGACTGAGCCGCAGTGAACAAAGCTGCGGCTTCAAAAACAAAATGGATCAGAACATCAACCCGGATAACTCTTTTAGATACAAGGGAGTCGCAGGATGCTGGCTTAACTCAAAACATAAAAATGCGGTCAGAAATATGCTAATTACAGAGCCCCAGAACCAGTGCCTTTTGGGTTTATCCTGCTCTTTATGTTGCAAGTATTTTTTCAACAAATAGCTACTCAGGAAGGCCAAGACCACCGAACCAATAAGTAGGCAGTAGAACAAAGTCAGATTGGTTCCTTTCAGCTGCCAGGCGACACCAGCCAAAATACCTGGCAGGAAATAAGCAACAGGCCAAAGCACACAAGCCAGAGTGGCTGCAGGAAAATATCGGGACGGGGCTAATTGCAACATACCAGCGAGCAGAGGTAATAGCGGCCGGCTTGGTCCAATAAAACGTCCTGCCACTATCGCCAGCCAGACATTGTTTTCTAAAGCACCACTGATTTTATCTAACTCTTTTTGCTGGCGTGATAACCAGTTCCAGCTTTCCAGTTGAGGCCTGAATTTACGACCAGCCAGATAAGACAAAGAGTCACCTACTAAACCTGCTGCTGCTGCGACCATGCAGGCAGTCCAGAAGCCCATTTGCTCAGCGCCAATCAATACACCAAAACTAAACATCAAGGCAGTACCAGGTACTAATAAGCCCAATACCGCCACAGATTCAGCAAAAGTCAGCAGGAATAAAATCAGTAAGGCATAAGCCTGATATTCAGTCAGCAGCTGCTGTAACCATTGTTCCATCTATCACTCACGTCGATTGAGAAAAGCCTTTATCAAGGCAGTATCGGGGCTAAGGCAGGCTTATTCAAGCTGCTTTGCCGTCAGAACCACAAAGAGATCCGATAAATCTATTGGTTTGTAGATATGTTATATTGTATCATTTTGATTCTGACTTTATCGATTCAGCCCAATCCTTTGTAGTGACCGGACTAAAAACATCATGCCAATCATAAATTTTAAACTGTCTTTTCTTATGCTCTCGTTAGGCTTTATTGCCACTGTGCCGGTTGTTATGGCTGAGTCGTCGGAGGATATTGAGCGTATCGAAGTGTTGTATCGCCAGGCTTATCGTGGCGATATTCCCGCTCAGTCTTTACCTCAGTCCATTGCAGTGATAGATAAAGGCCTGTTCAAAGATAATGCCTTAAGCCGTTTTCAGGATGCGCTGGATTTTTCAGCCAGTATTTCACGGCAGAATAACGGCGGTGGTTTGTGGGATAGCTTCTCGCTGCGTGGTTTTCCTGGCAATGAAAATATGCCATCCGGTTATTTAATCAATGGCTTTAATGGCGGCCGTGGCTTTAGTGGCCATCGGGATTTATCTAATGTTGAGTATGTAGAGATTTTAAAAGGCCCTGGTTCAGCACTTTATGGTCGCTCTGAGCCTGGTGGCACTATCAACGTAGTGACCCGTAAACCACAAAAAGAGCAGGAAGGTTACCTGCAACTCTCTACGGGCCGTTTTGATCAGCACAGAGTAGAAGCCGACTACACCAATGGCGTCAGTGACAATGTGGCGGTGCGTATTAATGGCGCATTACAGGATTACGGTAGTTTCCGTGATCATGTCACTAGCAAAAAGCAGGTATTTACACCGTCAGTCCGCATCGATCTGGATGATAAATCCGCCTTGTTATACGAGTTTGAATACCTGAAACAAGAGCAATTATTTGATCGCGGTATAGTGGTATTAAATGGTGATTTTAATACAGTGCCACGTTCACGTTATTTAGGTGAACCTGGCGATGGCCCTACCGAAATAGAAGCCACTGGCCATCAGTTATCCTATGAAACCAGTCTGACCGACCACTGGTCATTTTTAGCGGGAGTGGGTTATCGCGACTCGTCATTAAACGGCTTTTCATCTGATGCGGAATTAGCCAAAGCCCGTCAGTCCATCTTCGACGATGGTAAAACTTTGACTCGTCAGCGTCGGTACCGTGATTATCAGGCTGAAGATACTTCGGTCCGTTTTGAATTAAGTGGTCACCTGAATACTGCTGGTATAGTGCATCATCTGCTGATGGGAGCTGATGCCTACGATTATGATTTATATACCCTGTTGTCACGTTTCCGTGGTCCAAAAGGTACCTACGCTTTAGATATTTTTAATCCTGTCTATGGCGGAACAGCCACTGCTCCTGCGCCTTTGTATGAGAATCTGGAAAGCCAAAAAGCCTGGGGGGTCTATCTGCAGGACCAAATGGATTTGACACAGCGGTGGAAATTACTGCTGGGCCTGCGGTTTGACGATTATCAGCAGGATATTCAGGAGCTGTTAAAAGCCACCCGTTCAGACAAAACTGGCACTCAAGTCAGCCCCCGTATTGGTTTGGTGTATGAAGTCAGCCCAGAGTTAAGTTTTTACAGCAGTTATTCTGAAGGTTTCCTGCCTTTAAGCGGTACTGATTATGCAGGTAACCCTTTTGATCCAGAGTTAAGTGACTCTTATGAGATTGGCGCGAAATTCAGTGCATCCGGTGTTACAGGCACTGTGGCATTTTTTGATGCGAAAAAATCTAATATCCTGACTTCAGATCCGGTAAATGTTGGGTTCTCTGCCACCTTAGGTGAAGCCACCAGCCGTGGTATTGAGCTTGACTTACAAGGACAGCTGACAGAACAGCTATCTGCTCAATTATCTTACGCCTTCCTGGATACTCAAACTGCCAACGATATGATCAACATCGACTGGGGTGTCAATGTGCCGGCAGGTAGCCGTTTGGTGAATATTCCTAAACACAACGCCAGCCTGATGCTGACTCAGTTGTTATCGCTGGGTTCTGTTGAAAGCCGATTAGGGCTTAGGGTAAATCATGTGGCAAAACGTCTGGGGGATTCAGTCGATAGCAGTTATATGCTGCCATCTCACACTTTATTTGGCCTGTCCTGGGCTGCTGATTTAGACCAGAACTGGAAAGCTCAGCTGAATGTCGATAACTTGTTCGATAAGTTCTATATCCATAACTCCTATTCAGCGCTGTGGACAGTGCCGGGTGAGCCACGTAGCTACAAAGTGAGCCTGACCTATGCCTTCTGATGTTAGGGGTTGTGAAATGATTATCCGTAGCCGCATTCAAAGCATCGATATGATGCGCGGGCTGGTGATGCTGATTATGTTGCTGGACCATGTGCGGGAGCGGTTTTTTTATCATATGCAGGTGTCGGATCCTATGGATCTCGATATCACCTCTGCAAGCCTGTTTTTTAGCCGTTTTGCGGCACATTTATGTGCGCCGGTTTTTGTATTTTTAACTGGTTTGTCGGCCTGGTTGTACGCAAATCCGGCTAATGGCCCGGCACGTTCAGCCCGTAGTTTCCTATTGAAAAGGGGGCTGTTTTTAATAGCGCTGGAAGTCACCCTCATCAATTTCTCATGGATGGGTTCTTATCACACTATCTGGTTACAGGTGATTTGGGCTATAGGTCTGAGTATGGTGGTGTTAGCACTGGTCAGTCAGTGGCCAAAAGCTGTGTTGGCTTTGCTTGGTTTTGGCATCGTCTTTGGTCATAACCTGCTAACGCCTATCAACTTCCAACCGGATGAGTGGGGCTACAGCTTATGGACTATTTTGCACGATCGTAATTTCTTAGTCAGTGAAGGGGCTTTGAAAATTAAAGCCAGTTATCCGGTATTGCCTTGGATAGGGGTAATTATCCTGGGTTATCTGGCAGGGCCTTTGTACAGTAAAACACTGTCTGCAGAGCACAGAGGCCGTTTGCTGTTGCAATTGGGAGCAGGCTGTCTGCTGCTGTTTATTGTGCTGCGTGGTTTTAATATCTACGGTGAAACGCTCGATTGGCAGCTGTATCCGGATCTGCTGACCAGCCTGATGTCGATCCTGAATCTGACCAAGTATCCACCTTCATTAAATTACTTGTTGGTGACTTTAGGTCTGATGTTTTTACTGTTGTTTGTGCTGGAAAAATCGCAAGGCAATTGGACGCAAATCCTGGTGAACTTTGGTTCGGCACCGATGTTTTTCTACATACTGCATTTGTATGTATTGCTGGTGCTGTATCGGATTGCGTTAGCGGTTTGCGGCCCTAATCAGGGCGAAAGCTTTGGTATGGAACATATGGGCTGGATTTGGCTAACTACAGTGTTATTAGCTGTCGTTTTGTATCTTCCCACCAAATGGTTTTCTCTGTACAAAAAACGTAGCCAGCAAGCCTGGATACGTTATTTTTAGGCCTTTGTGTGCAGTGTCAGAGCGCTGTTGCTGCGCTCTGCGCTGAGTCTGTTGCAGCAGTGTGCCACTGCTGCATTTCATATAAACGCGACTCACAACGGGCAAAAGCAAACTCCAGCTGTTTCGCCTGATACAAGTCTGAAATAGCCACTGCAGAGCTCAGCAGTAACAAACAACCTCTGTCATAACATTCGTCCACTAGCGCTATAAAACGCCGCGCTTCATTGTCCAGTTTACTGATATAGATATCCTGATGTTCGCGCTGATAACTGTCTTCCACACCATGCAAAATAGCTGTATCCGATACAGCGCTAAATTGCGGTATATTCAGCACTGCTATGGCCTGGTAGCGGCTGGCTAACTGCATATAATCCAGCTGACTACGTGGCCCGGAGCAGAGCGCCATAAAGTCAAACCCTATAATCCTTGTGTTACTCCACAAAGCCTCAAAGCTGCGGCCCAAGAGTTCAAAGTCAGGCAAAGGCTTTACTGCACCAAAGAGCTGCTCAGCCAGCTGTTTCAGTTCGGTTTCTGTAGCCCCCTGCAGGTAATACCGCATAGGACTTTGTTTTAAGCGCCTGTAATCTATGCCGTTATCTAAAGCTAACACCCTGCAGTGCTGATGCAATAAATCGATAGTGGGTAAAAAGCGCTGACGTTGCAGACCGTTTTTATACAGCTCTTCAGGTACAGCATTGGACGTAGTCACCAGCACGACACCAGACTGAAACAAATAGCGCCATAAGGTGCCAAGCAACATGGCATCCCCTATATCGTTGACAAAAAACTCGTCAAAACACAGTACTTTGTATTTCAGCGCCCAGGCTCTGGCTATCTGCAATAAAGGGTCGGCTTCGCCTTGATGCTGCTTTAATTCCTGATGCACCCTGGCCATAAAGTGGTGAAAATGCAGCCGGATTTTGCTATCGACAGTCAGCTGCTGATAAAACAAATCCATCAGCATGGTTTTGCCTCGACCTACAGGACCATTGATATACAAGCCTAAAGTGGGCATGTCGGAACAGAGCTGATCTGCTATCTGTTGTAAGGCCAATACGGCCTGATACTGAGGCTCGTCATACAACAACAGGCCCTGTTGGACCTGTTGCTGATAAAGCGAGGTTAAAGAATCAGAACTCAATCTGTGGGCCCCGCCGGCACATAACGTTTAAGCCAGGAGTTGAATTCGTTAAACCAGAAAATGGAGTTGTTCGGTTTTAAAATCCAGTGGTTTTCATTCGGGAAATACACCAAACGTGCATCTAAGCCTTTGCCTTTGTAAACACTATAAATTTCCAGCCCCTGAGTCACTGGCACCCTGTAGTCCTGCTCACCGTGCATAATCAACATAGGAGTGACGAACTTATCGGCAAACATAGCAGGGCTCCACTGCTGCATCACTTCCAGACCACTCCAGGGCGCGCCACCATAAGCGTGCACTCTGTGTGAGGTACCATCTGAGGCAAACTGGGCCATCAGATTGTATACACCTGCGTGATTAATCAGCGCTTTATATCTGTCGGTATGGCCTGCAATCCAGCTGACCAGATAGCCACCGTAACTGCCGCCCGCTGCGGCCAACCGGTTTGCATCAATAAAACCCCTGGACAGCATGTAATCCACTGCGGCTTCACTGTCTAAAAAAGGTTTCACCGGGTGCTCGCCATGAATAGATTCGGCAAAAGCCTGACCAAAACTGGTTGAGCCATGGAAGTTGGGCTGTATCACCACATAACCTGCAGCGGCAAAAACCTGTGAGTTCCAGCGGTAACTAAAACTATCGCCTGAATAGCTATGAGGACCACCATGCAACACATTCAGCAGAGGCCATTTTTTGCTTGGATCAAAATGTGGTGGATAGGTGATATAAGCCTGCACCAGTTTGCCGTCTGCTCCGGCAAAATTAACATCTTCGGTTTTGCCCCAGTTGATACTTTGCTGTAACTCCTGATTTAACCTGCTTAATTGTTTTAAAGTGCGGCCTTTATTATCCAGACTATAAATTTCCGGCATCTGATTCATGCTGTGCTGCACCAGATAAATCTGCTGCTGTTGGCCAATTTGTACCTGACTTATATCAGCCTGACGCAAAATTTGTTTCACCTGACCGCCAGCCAGAGGCATGCTGTACAACGCAGATTTCGCCTTATCTGCGGCCTGAAAATACAAAGTACCGTTGTTGCCAAATTCCCAGTCATCGACAGATAAGTCCCAATCCTGAGTCAGGTTGGTCTTTTGTTGCGGCTTAAAATCAAAGCGGATCAGCTGGTTATTGTCAGAGCTAAAAAAAGTACTACGTTGTGCGCCATAGACCAAGCTTTTACCATCAGGGCTGAATTTTGGATTACTGTCGCTGGCAGGGTTGTCTGCGGTGATATTGATAAACTGGCCTGAACCATCAGTTTTAATCAGCAAAATATCGTGATTGATCTGGTCATAAGGTGGTGCACTGGTGACGGCACTGACCGCAATCTGACGGCCATCCACAGAGATATCAAATTCAGCATCCCCATTTAAGCTAAACCAACGATCCCAACCCGGAGTTAAGTCAGCAATTTCGCCAGTGCGCACATTAATACTGAATAAATGCGGGTAACTGTCGTCTGTCAGCCACTGATCCCAGTATCTGTACACTCTGTTTTCAGTGACACGGGCTGTGACTTTATTGTCTTTTTTCTGCTTTAACTGCTCAGCTAAAGCGGCAAAGTCGCCATTAAAACCTTTAGGCACATTGGCCAAAAACAAAATACGCTGGCCGTCCGGAAACCACTTCGGTTGCTGCACAGCTACAGGTAGTTTGGTTAAGGCTTTGGCTTCACCGCCTGTTAAAGGCAATAAAAACAGTTGATTATGCTCGTTACCTCTTTTGGATAAAAACACCAGTTGGCGACCATCAGGGCTCCAGGCAGGGGAGTTGTCTGAATCCGGATGCTGAGTTAAAGCTGTCAGTTGCTGGGTGCGTAAATCCAGAATATGAATATCCGCATTGCCTTTATCGGCCGTCAGATCATAACGGGTGACAGTCAAAGCTAACTGCTGACCATTAGGGGATAAGGTCATGGCGCCGGGACGTGCTACTTGCCACAAGTGCTCTGCGGTTAAAGGTTGTTGGGCCGCCTGAAGGGTCCCAGAAGCTACAATCATCATCAGGGCTGAAAAACTAAATTTCATACAGACTCGTCTTTGTTCAGTCAAAGCAATAAGTGGACGCTAGCATAGGACAGTAGCGTGATAAATAAAACCCTGATGAATGATGGAAAATTCAGGATCAACCTCAAGTCAGGGTCTGCTATCCGCGAATTGAATGCGTTAGGTGCTGAGCAGCAACCTATACTTTAAAGGTTGGAGGATAGTCCTGGAGGTTTTTATGATCAGCCCGCAATTTTGGCAAACTTTTGTCCAGTTACTGAGTTTTAACGGCTATGTCCTGCCGGAGGAGTTGCACCATTATTACTCCGCCACGCAGGCCACAGAGAGGGCTCAGCGCAGTTAGGCTCGCTTTACTTTATGTATTAGGGGGTCGCCGTCAACTGTTCGGAGATCTGTGTCAGATACAAACTAATCTGTAGTTTGTCTGCTGTATTTTGTTGTTGCAGTTTTACCCCCGACAGCTTCGCCAGATACTGGCTGAAAATCCAAAAAGGTTCAGCATGGTAAGCCTCAGTTGTCATAGTTTTTTGCCAGGGGAACCACAAAATCCAGTTCAGCTGTAGTTGAACTCCTTGCAGTTCAGCGCTGATAGCCAGTTCAGGAGTGCGGCTAAGGCTGTGGTTGAGTAAATAGCAACTTAATGCGCAGCAAAGTAATTCCAGTAATTGGGGTGGCAATGAACAGGCCAACAGAGGGGATACTGTGGAAGAGATCCGTGGTGATGCTTTTAACAATAGGGATGCCTGGTAAGCTCCTTTTTCTGCCAGATCAACCACTTTGCTGTTTTTCTTAGGTTGAGCCTGTACTCCCGTCAGTTTTTCCAGCATACCTGACAGCACAGCCCAGCAGGAGCTTTGCTGTTTAAGTTGCTGCAAGCTTGGTTTGAGTAAAGGTAAGGTCAGCTTGTGTTCTGGTTGCTGCAATCTGCTGTGCATCAGTTGTAACTGCTGCTGGCTCTGCTGCATTTGATGTTGCAGCATCTTCATTAGATCAGCCAACAAATCAGAGAGCTGTGGCAAGTTATAGTGCGATTGCTGCAACGACAACATCAGTTGGTGATTGTAGTTTTTCTCTTCCTGTAATTGCTGCTGCAATTCAATATTCTGATCAAATAAGGCCAAATCACCTTCGATAGCTTCTTTGAAGAGTTGCAGCAACTGAGTGTGGTGCTCGTCCATAGGCCTGTTGAAGTAATCAAGAATACAAATAGTGCCAAACAAATGGCCATCAGGCCAATAAAGCGGGTAACCGTGGTAAAACACCAAACCTAATGCTGCTGTCGGGTTGTCATGCATTTCGGGTAATTGTCTTGCATCAGCGACGTGCAATGGCTTTTGCGTCCGCAGCACATTAGCGCAATAGGAATTCAATTGCAGTGGCATGGTCTGACTGGAAAAAAACGGATGCTTACCGTTGCTGTTTGTCACCTGTAATACCAGCTGGCTGCCGTCCATTCTATTGATCAGCGCACAAGGGACGTCAGCCTGACGGGCTAACAAATCCACCATTAGTTGCCAGTGACTGACAAAATGATCCAGTGTAAGCACCTGTCCTGTTTGTGCAGGTGAAACCGTTGTCTGCATGAAGATAACTCTGCTATCTGCTTGTTCTGTCAGTATAAAGGCAATATTAGATTTTTGTCAGATGAAAATTGTTAACGCAATCATTTGATGTGATTTGTTATAAAAAAACCTGCTGAAAATTATTTCCTTCATGCTATTGCATTTATTGATTACAGTTGTAATAGTTAATGTATTACGTTTGTAATTGATAGGGTGGATGCAATGAAAGATATCAGTCAGGCCGAGTTAGAAGTGTTAAAGGTGTTATGGCAGCAATCACCAGCAACAGCCAATCAGGTGGTGGATGCTTTAGCCGATGCCAGTCAGTGGCATGAAAAAACAGTAAAAACTCTGTTGAACCGTCTGGTGACTAAAGGTGCTGTGTCTTTTGAGAAAGATGGCCGTGCTTATTTATACAGTCCTGTATTGCAGCAGGTCGACTACCAAATGAAAGAAAGCCAGAGTTTTATTCAGCGGGTGTTTTCTGGTCGTATTGCGCCTTTAGTGGCAGGTTTTGCGCAGCAGGACAAACTGGCCAAACAGGACATAGCCGAGCTGAAACAACTGATAGCACGTTGGGAGCAGGAGAATAAAAATGATTAGTCTGCTGCTGGAATTGCTGCTGCCATTATCGCTGGTACTGTTGCTCTTACTAGTGTCGCGACCTTACGTACTCAAATGGCTGGGAGCCCGCACCTTATATGCCTTGTGGAGTCTGGTGCCTTTATTGTTGTTGTGTTTTGTATTGCCTCTGCAACTGGGCAACAGTTCCTCCGCTGTGATGCAGGTGTATCAGGTGAGCTTGCAGCAGGCAGAACAGCATGTCAGCCGCGACTCTGTGCTGTTATGGTTATGGTTGGCAGGTCTTTGTTTCTTTACGGTTCTGCTGGTGCGCAGTCAGTTACTCCTGAACAAAGCAAAGGCGGCCGCCAAACAAGTGAAACTCCAATCATCGTCTTTGTTTTCTGTCTTACCTTGTCTGTTAAGCGATAAGGCGCAGGGGCCTTATATCAGTGGTTTGGTAAGGCCAGAAATTATGTTACCAGTAGATTTTTTCCAGCGTTTTTCGCCCACTCAACAGCAACTGATCCTTCAGCATGAGCTGACACACTGGCGCCGTGGCGATTTGCTCTGCAACCTGCTGGCGCTGGTTATGTTGATGCTGTTCTGGTTTAACCCTTTGTGCTGGCTGGCCTATAGCGCCTATCGGCAGGATCAGGAATTAGCTTGTGATGCGTTGGTGTTAGCCAATGCGCCCACAGCAGACAAAATTGCTTATGGTAAAGCTTTACTAAGCAACACAGAGCCAAGGCCGTTTCGCTGGCAGGGGCTGACTACTCACTACGGAGATATGAAACAGATGAAACAACGTTTATTACAGTTACAAACCCAGCAGGGTTTTAGTAAAACAACATTGGTTGCAGCTACAGCGCTGGTACTGATTGCTGGCTTGTGGTTACAACAACCCGCTCAGGCAGCTGGTGCTGCAAAGAAGAATGAACCAACGCCTGTGATGCGGGTTGAACCAAAGTATCCGGTTCAGGCTGCTGCGCAACGCATAGAAGGTTATGTGCAGGCTAAGTTTGATATCTCAGCCCAAGGCAAAGTCAGTCATGTGCGTATTGTGCGTTCTGTACCTGAAGGTACTTTTGACAAAGTCAGTATCACAGCGCTGGAACAATGGCAGTATGAAGCCACAGGTCAGCAGCATAAAGATATGCTGGTGCAGCTGGATTTTGCGATGGACCTGCCGGAAAACTCTGTGGAGAGAATAGATGTGACTCCTGCTGTAAAAACCAAATAAGACTGGATCTGCGCAGTCTGAACAGCAAAGGGGCCACTGGCTCTTTTGCTGTTTGGATTGGGGCTGAGCTGCGGTTTTCAAACTGCATAAGCTAAAACGCTTTAAAATAAAATGCCATAAGTCAGACAGATATCAACTAACAAAGCGGACACACACAAGCGTATAATCGCGCCCCGCTTTATCCCCTCTTTGTTGTTAAGGAAGTACCAGATGTCTGATTTAATCAGTAAGTTAGAATGGCGTTACGCCACTAAAAAATTCGATCCGAGCCAGGTCGTTTCACAGGATAAAATCGACTTTATTCTGGAAGCTATCCGCTTAAGCGCTACATCCAGCGGCTTACAACCTTATGAAGTGCTGGTGGTGACCAATAAAGCCATACGTGAACAAATTAAGCCTCACGCCTGGAATCAGGGGCAGATCACTGACAGCTCGCACTTATTGGTGTTTGCGGCATGGGACAACTACACGGCTGAACGTATTAACCAGATGTTTGATTTAACCAACGACATTCGTGGTTTTAAAAACGAAGGCTGGGAAAACTACCGCGCTATGCTGCTTAATACCTACCCGCAGCGTGACGCTGAAACCAACTATCAACATGCAGCCCGTCAGGCTTACATTGGTTTAGGGTCAGCTTTAATCGCTGCAGCCGAGCTGAAAGTAGACAGCACCCCTATGGAAGGTTTTGATCCGGTGAAAGTGGATGAAATTCTTGGCTTAAAAGAAAAGGGTTTGCGCTCTGTATTGTTACTGCCTTTAGGTTACCGCGCAGATGAAGGCGACTGGCTGGTGAAGCTGCAAAAAGTACGTCGCAGCCGCGAGCAGTTTGTCACTGAAATTAATTAATTTTGCTGCTTAAAGAAGGCCGTCACTGGCCTTCTTATTCGATTTCCGTCCTCTTTGTTCCCTCCTGACATCGTTGTCAACATACTGTCATATCCATCAGTTAAGGTTTGGCTCATAGTGAAAGTATGGGGGCTTTATGTCTGTCGTTGAAAAACAGCAGCAGGATGTGCATCAGGCGTTAAAAAATGCTGATCCTTTAGCGCGTTATTTACAGCGCAATGCCAGTAGTGCTGATGCCGCCGATATTTTTCAGGAGTCTGTGACCAGGGTGCTGGAACAGTCAAGGCAGCGGCCTATTCTGAATCCTCTGGCTTATGCTTTTACCGTGGCCCGCCATATGTTGATGCGGTTAAAACCAGCGCAGGCCGAAGAGCCGGATCTGCAACCCTGTCAAAGTGCTAATCCGGAAGAAATGGCCAGCATGCAGCAAACTGTCGATCTGTTGAGTCAGGCTTTAGCTGCTATGCCGACATTAAGGCGCCAGGTGTTTGTGCTACTGCGGATGGAAGGCAAAAGCCGCAGCGATATTGCTGCTTTACTGCAAATCAGCGAGGATGCAGTGTCTAAACATATCAGCAGGGCGCTGGCCGATATTCAGCGTCTGCTTGATCAGCAGCCTGTTGCATAAGTTCCGGGATGTGAGTGCTATTTTGAGTGAACAAGAAAAGTTGAATATAAAAGAACAGGCAGAATTAGAGTTGTATCTGCAAGCTGCCGGTTGGGTGGAAAAACTCGCTCAGGGTGAGCTCGACAGTCTGAGTAAAAGACGGTTCAGCCATTGGCTGGAGGCCGACCCAAAACATGCTGAATTGCTGCACTCCATGATCAAAACCTGGCAGGACCCTGCTTTAACTAAAGCTTTGGCTGCTTATCAGCCTTCTCCCTTCAAACGCTGGTCATTGTCTTTTTTACATTGGCCTAAAGTGTGGCTAAAAGTACAGTGGGCCGGTGCTGCTATGGCCTTTTGTTCAGTGCTGATGCTAGTGCTGTATCTGGGCAATGGCAGCTTGTTTTCCAGCCCTGTACCTTACGAGTTAAAAACTGCTCAGGTGAGCCGCATGCAACAACAGTTGAATGATGGCTCTGTGCTGGATATAGCGCCGGACAGTCAGCTGACGGTATTTTTTACCCCCGATAAACGCCTGGTGTTGCAGGGCGAGGGCGCTGCTTATTTTGCGGTGGCTAAAGATAAACAACGGCCTTTTGAAGTACGTTTGGATCAGGCCAGTGTAGTGGCTGTTGGCACCGAATTTAATATTGACCGTGACCCGGATCTGATTGATATCACAGTGTACGAAGGGGCAGTACAGGTGCAGGCCAGTGCTGCCGGCCCTACTGTGTTACTGAAAACTGGCGAGCGGGTTCGCATCCGGCAGAATCAATTGTCTAAAGTGCAAAAAGTGGATTTGCAGCAGTTGGTGGACTGGCGCTCCGGCTGGATTGAAATAGAAAATGAAACCCTGGCGTATTTGCTGCACAGGCTCAACCGCTCCGCTGTGGTGCCGGTCAGTGCCAGTGCTGAGGTTGCAGATTTGCGGGTGGCAGGCCGTTTTGAACTGGCCAACACCGAACAAACCTTATCGGCGCTGACAGAAGCTTATGGCCTCAGTGTGCAGCAGAATAGCAGTGGTATCCGGTTAAGCCGGTCACCCTCTCAGTCAGAGTAAAATGGGAGCGGGTTGTGTGGTTACGACCTGAACTCTGTTTGGTATTGCTTTTGTGCTGTTGCAAAAGCCCTGAACTATGGGCTGCTGAAGCAGCGCAGAAGCAGTTGTACTCTCTACAGGCCCAGCCTTTATCAGCAGCTTTATTGCAGTTTGCCCGCACCGCCAATCAACCATTATTGTACGATCCCGCTGTACTGGAAGGGCTAAAGGCCCCGGCTCTTTATGGTGAATTTGAAGCCTCTGAAGCCCTGCATCAGTTATTAGCACAGCAGCCTTTAGAAGCTGTGAGGCGGGAAAAAGGCTGGCTGATTAAAGCCAAAACGCTGGCAGAAAAACCTGTTGTTACTGTCGCGGTTCCCGTCACTACAAACCAAAAGCCAGCTGCAGCTATGGAAGTGATAGCAGTACGTTCCGCCCGGTTTACAGAGCAAAATACTGTGGCTAAAGCTTTATTGCCTCAGGCCAAAACTTTAAAACGTGAGGCCATGATAACGCAGGATTCGCTGGTGGCCGACGATATTACCGACTTTCCTGCGCTGAATTTAGCCAACTCTTTGTTGCGCTTGCCTGGTATTACCATCAGCAGAGAGTGGGGCGAGGGCCGGCAGATTTCACTGCGGGGTTTAGGGCCTGATTTTACCAGGGTGCAAGTCAATGGCATGGAAGCTTTGGGTACCTCGTCTTCGCCTATGGATGCACGTGGCGCTGTGTCCAGAACCCGGGCTTTTGACTTTAATATTTTTGCCTCTGAGCTGTTTAATCAAATTGATGTGAAAAAGTCCTTTTCCGCCGATCAGGAAGAAGGGGGCATAGCGGGTACAGTCAATTTACATACCGCCAAACCTTTTGATTATGACGGGCCCAAAAACACCATATCGGCTCAGTTGGGCACGAACAGTAACACCGGGAGCACAGATCCACGCTTTTCAGCTGTGTTTTCAAAGCTCTGGTCAGACTTTGGCGCTTTGGTCTCCATCACTCACAGCATCCGCTCGACCAACGAATATGGCAGCAATACCACGCGCTGGCGGCGCGAAACCGGCAAACAAGCGGCCGATAGCAGCAATAGACAGCTGCAACAATTGCTTGATTCAGGCGAGTTATGGTTTCCACGTGGCCAGCGATTTTCTGTCTGGGAAAACGAACAAAACCGCTTAGGTATCACCACAGCGCTGCAATACCAACCTAATCAGGATTTGGATCTGGTGCTGGATTGGATGCACGGCCAGCTGGAAAACCAACTGGCTGAACATCATATGGCGGTGAAAGATAATAATCTGGTCAATGAACTGCTTTGGCGTGAAAGTGCTACAGGCGACAAAGAAGTGATGTATGCCAGTTATAAAAACGCCAGCTGGCGCAATGAAAGCCGTGAGGATTATAACGAGTCGGTGTTTGATCAAATCAGTTTTGCTGCTGACTGGAAAGCCACTGCCGATCTGCAGGTCCAGGCTCTGCTGGGCCATAGTTCATCCGACTACAAACAGCCGCTGCTGCAGAAACTCAATATTGAAGCGAAGAAAAAAGCCGGCATCATCACAGACTTCAGATCAGACGCTTTTTACGGCTTTAGTTCTTCGGCTGATTTTGACGTCACCAGCCTGCAAGGTTACACAGTCAAAGATCTGTTTTTTCAGTCGAACTTTATCTACTCCAGTTTTGACACTGCCAAGCTGAATTTTGAGTATCAACTGAGCCACAACGACACACTACAGTTTGGTGTGCATCATAAAAAATTCAGTAATTCAGGTTTTGAGCAAGAGGCCAGCGGTTTTCCGTACAGCGCAACCCCAAAACATCAGGGGATCGTCAGTCTGAGCCCGGATCTGGTGCAGATTTATAACGGTCACCCGGACCAAAGTTGGCTGGAAGGCAATATAGCTGCGGTGCAGAATTTTTATGGCCTGAGCGATTTTGCCTTAACAGAGGCCAATACTCTGACAAACTCGGTATACGACTTAGCTGAACACACTAAAGCCTTGTATTTGCTGTACCAAAGCGACTCAGAGCTTGCAGCTTCGCCATTGCGCTCGCGTTTGGGCTTACGTTTTTTTGACACCCAACTCAGCTCAGAAGGACTCTCTGACCGTCAGCCCGTTCGTCTGAACCGTAGCTATTCAGGTTATTTACCCAGTCTGGATCTGACCTATGAACTGGCTGAGGATCTGATTTGCCGTACCGGCCTGAGTAAAAATATTACCCGACCGTCTTTAGACGCTATGGCCTATTCAGTGTATGTCAGTAAAACCTCGTTGGGCGAAACAGATACAGGTCAGATCTCCAGAGGCAACCCACAGCTACAGCCCTACAAGTCTGATAACCTTGATATGGCGCTGGAGTGGTACTTTGAGCATGCAGGTCTGGCTTCAGTTGCTATTTTTTATAAAGATATCAATAACTTTATTCTGACTCACACCAGGCCGCAGCCTTATAGCGAGCTGGGTTTACCGGCCGGCTTGTTACCCGAAGGCAAAACGCTTGATGATATTTTTAATGTGTCGTCCCCACAAAATTCAGGCTCGTCCACGGTTCAGGGTTTTGAACTGGCGCTGCAGCGTGATTTGGATTTCCTGCCAGCACCTTTTCAGCACACAGGCATTATCGCCAACTACATCCGGGCTGATGGCGATACTTGGTACACTAATGTGGAAAATTCAGGTCAGAGCCAGCGCAAAGCCTTACCGGGTTTATCGAAGCACAGTTACAACCTGACCCTCTATTACGAAACCCGGGACTGGGGCGCCCGTTTAGCCACAGCTTACAGAAGCAACTACATTACTGCTGTCGAAAGTGGTTCTATTGACGATGATGAACGGGGTTATCACGCCAGTACTCATCTGGATTTCTCGGCTTATTACCGATTCACCCCTCAGCTAAAGCTTAATCTCGAAGCCCTGAACCTGACCAATCAGCGCGAAGAACTCTACAGCGACTCCAGCGACAGAGCCTACAACAGCACCTACAGCGGCCGCACTTATATGCTTGGGATAACGGCAGAGTTTTAAGCTTCGTCTTTTAGCTTTGTGGATACTATTGTATCCAAAAAATCAAATATTGAACTATAATGGATATTATAGTGTCCATTTCGAGATCGCCATGAAATATATGTTGCTTGCTGAACATGATGTGCAAAAGGCTTTTGCTGAGCATCTACGCACGCTAAGGCAACAGGCGAAGCTTTCCAGGCTGGAGTTGGCTGAACGCAGCACTGTGCCCGCCGCCACTATCAAAAAATTTGAGCTGACAGGGCAAATCTCATTTCGTCAGCTGCTTATGCTCTGGCAAACGCTGGATGATTTAAAGCGCCTTTATAGGCTAACCCAACAACAAGCCCAAAGCCTGACTGCTCCACAATCTATTGAGGAGGTACTCAAAGATGGCCTTTAAACCTGTGCAGAAACTGTATGTATCCCGCACGATGGAGTCAGGCAAAAAAGTGTCGCTGGGTGTGCTTGCGCAAAACCGGCAGGGCGTGTTTTTTCAGTATGATCAGGATTATCTGAGCCAGTTTGACAACCTGTCGCCTTTTGCCATCAACTTTAATTCTGCAGTGCAACCAGCGCCAAAAACTCCACATGGCGGCTTACATGGTGTATTTGCTGATGCCTTGCCTGATGGTTGGGGATTGTTGCTGCAGGACAGGGTTTTTCGCCGCCACGGCATCTTACCTGCAACTATTACAGCCATGGACAGGTTGGCTTTTGTCGGTGATTCCGCTCTTGGTGCTTTATCCTTCACCCCAGATTCAAACTATAAGGAAGAATCAGCGGCAGAGATTAGTCTGGACAGCTTAGGGCTGAATGCACAGGCGATTTTTGATGGCCAAACGGAACAGGTGTTAAGCGCGTTAATTGCGACCGGCAGCGCAGGTGGTGCAAGACCAAAAGCACAAGTGTATTTTCAGGGCGATAACTACAAAGTATGCCGGACTAAAGCTTTAGCCAATGATGACGCATGGTTAGTAAAGTTTACCTCGGCCAATTTAGCGTTAGGCCATGAAGAAGGGGTATGCGAAGCTGCTTATTTAACTCTGGCAGAGCGGGCAGGGCTAAAACCTCCACAGTGGAAGTTATTAGATGCACCTAAAGATTCGGGTGCTTTGCAATGGCTTGCTCTGAAACGTTTTGATTACATTAATAAAGCAGATGGCAGCAGCGGAAGACGGCATTTGCATAGCGCCTGTGGTCTGCTGGATGCAGATTTTCGCTTGCCTGCTTTAGATTACGAAGACCTGATTAAAGCCAGCCGTATCTTATGTAAATCGCCCGCCGCAGGCCAATTGCAGTTTAAAAGGGCTATGTTTAATTTGCTGCTTTGCAATCAGGATGATCACAGTAAAAATTGGGCTTTTCTGCAAAGTGACAATGGCGAATGGCAACCGGCGCCCTTTTATGATGTCACTTTTAGTCCAAATGCCTTTGGCGAGCATGCTACTTCTTATTGTGGTTTCGGCAAACAACCTCCTCTGAAAGCGCTGCAAAAACTGGCTGACGCTGCAGGTTTTGCCCGTTGGTCAGTTGCGGAACAAGTGATTAAAGAGCTGATTGAGATCGTTTCAGGTTTTAATGAGGTGGCCAGGGAATTAGCCATCAAAGCTCCGACCAGCGCTTTAATTACGGCGCAGATAAAGAGTTCAAGGCAGCATCTGACTGATATGCTTGGGGTGTAGGGGCAGGGTTTATCCCTGCCCGCGCCGCATTCAAACGAAAGTTTGAGCGGGTTCTGTGGATTTAACGATAAAAAGCTTCGACTTTGCCTTTCACCGTCATCAATAAAGGCTGGCCACGGCGGTCCAGAGCTTTGGCTGCTGCCACTTTTACCCAACCTTCACTGATGCAATATTCTTCCACGTCAAAACGTTCTTTGCCGTTCAGGCGAATACCTACGTCATATTCAAAAATAGCCGCCACATAATGTGGGCTGCGTGGGTTAATGCAAAGACGATCCGGTAAATCCGGCCGTGCTGCTGTGTCTTGCGGTGTTGTTTCTGTCATGGCTCTGGCCTGTAATCAATAAAATGTGCGCCATTGTAGGCAAAGCCAGCAGTGTGCTCAAGAGTGACGCTAAGAAACAGAGATAAGTTAGTGTGTTATGAACTGAGCTACTTTGGCCAAACAGCATAGTCTGGCCAAAGCGGTTGATGACGGAAGCGGGTCAGATCCGCACCCGCGTCGACAACAAGGTGGCTACAGCAATCAGCACAGCTATGACATAAAGCGCTGCAGGCAAGCTGAAGTACTGAGCTATCTGGCCCACACTGGCAGGCCCTGCCAATACGCCAATATAACCCAGGGTAGAAACTGCAGGCACAGCAATGGCTTGTGGCATGCTGGTTTGTTTACCTGTGGCTGAAAACATAATAGGCACCACATTGGCACAGCCTGCACCCACCAGCGCATAACCCGCTAAGGCCCAGTGCATATCCGGCGCTGCTATAGCAAAAAACATCCCGGCACTGGCCAACAGACCACCCAAAGTTAGTACCAAGCGCGCGCCCAGACGCTCCGTTAGCTTATCGCCGGTCAGGCGGCCCAGTGTCATAGTGATGGAAAAACAAAATAACCCGAGCACAGCTTTGGAATGAGACGCCTGCTGGTATTCAGTTAAATACACACCACTCCAGTCCAGGACTGTGCCTTCGGCCAGAAAAAATGAAAAGCAGATCAGGCCAATCAACAAAACTGCACCGTGCGGCAGCGCAAAAGCCGGGCCTTCTTTAGGGTTGGCAAAAGGTAATAGGCCTTTGTGAAAAACCAGTAACGAGGCCATCATCGCCAACCCAATCAGCACACAGGCATAAAAAGCACTGATACCAGCACTTAGCAAAACGACCATAAGGCCGGCACCAGCAATACCGCCCAGACTGTAAAAACCATGAAAACCGGACATCAGGGTTTTATTCGCCCTTTTTTCCACCAGAATGGCCTGTATATTCATCACACAATCTGTGGCACCAATACCAACACCAAACACAATCAGCAGAAACGCCAGTTGTATGGTGCTGTCAGCCAGTGGCAATAGCATCAGCACCACAGAAAACACACAAAGCGTCACCAGCATCACCAGTTTACAACCCAGCCTTGTCGCCACTGCACCAGCTAAAGGCATAGACAAAATAGCGCCCATACCTAAACACAGCAGTAACCAACCCAAAGTGCCGTCGTCTATGCCGGTATTGGCTTTAATGATAGGGATAATGCCTGCCCAGGCCGCTGTCGCCAGGCCAGAGCAAAAAAACATAGCTTTGGTGGATAACACTTCACTGCCGTTATCCGCCAGCGCAACAGCACTCTGGACTCTGTGATCAGTGACTGTACTGCGGTCAGACATCAAAAAACCTCATAGATAAATAAACACCAAATCTGCAGGAGTTAGTGCGGTTCAGTTGCCTATTAATAAGAAGGCCGGACTGGTATTCCGCGTTATAGGGGCTCTTGGTGAGTTTGAAGCCGGATTCTGCGTTATTTCCAGCTCATAGACCAGCGTAAAACCACAACTTGCAGTTTTGACAGGCTAAGCGACACCTTATAAAAGCAGCAAGTTTTGACCATCAGCGGCATTAACCCTAAGATAGCTAATCTTTTATTTGACTGACCGGACCCACCATGAAAATAGCTTTAATCCTCTTTGTTGTTGCCTGTATCGCCTATTACTTTTACAACAACGCCACTAACCAAAAAGCCGCAGCGCTGAATCAGGAAAAAGGCAGTGCATTTTTAGCGGAAAACGCGAAAAAAGACGGCGTAAAAACCACAGCTTCAGGCCTGCAATATGAAGTATTGCAAAGTGGCAGCGGTGAAACTCACCCAACAGCCAGCAGCACAGTGCGGGTGCATTACCACGGCACGTTAATAGACGGCACAGTGTTCGACTCTTCAGTGGAGCGCGGCGAAACTATTTCTTTCCCACTCAACCGCGTTATTCCCGGCTGGACCGAAGGCGTGCAGTTAATGAAAAAGGGCGATAAATTCCGCTTTTTTATCCCTTCCAATCTGGGTTACGGCAACCGCAGCGCAGGCAAAATCCCGGCAGGCTCAACCCTGATTTTTGATGTGGAGTTGTTTGAGATCCAATAAAGATGCGGGGCAGAAAATCATTTGATGGCATCAAATTTGTTAGGCGTGATGTATAACTATTAAGTGTCTAGCTCATTGAAAGTTAATAATGTATTGGGGTTTAATTTTGTCAGAACTGAAAGTCAAAGAATACTTAGATGAATATTTCTCTAATTATCCTGATAACAGCGCTTTAAGGAGCGTCGCGGAGTTTTTTCTGAACTTCCCAGATAATGATTCTGATTTGGAATCAATAATTGGCGACATTTTACGGGGCTCGTTGGATGAAGTTATTGATATGCCTCGAACTAACAGATTTAGTCTGGAGGAACTTGAAAAAACTGAAAAAACATATATAGGAACGAAAGTAGAAATCCTTTTTCGAGATACATTTGAACTTAAAAAAGGCGTTAAATTAGACCTTATGGTTCAAGGACATGAAGTCGACGTAAAAAATACTATTGGATCTAATTGGACTATACCAATTGAAGCAATAGACGAGATATGTGTACTACTTCAGACAGATGATAATAAATCATTATTTAGTTTTGGTTTAGTGATTTGTCGAGAGCGCGTATTAAATCAAGGTAAAAATAGGGACGGTAAACGAACTATTTCTAAAGAAGGGAAAGAAGAGATTTTATGGTTTGTTAAAGATGGTTCATTACCTAAAAACTTCTTTTTACACATGGATAATGACACGCGGCATCAAATACTTTCACCAAAGGGTGGAGCAACCAGATTAGCTAACCTTTTTAGAAACTTTCAAGGTGAAGTGATTACGAGAAGATTAGTTGAGTGTGTTGCTCGACAAAAAGACTATATGAAAAGGATTAGAGGAAACGGTGGGGCCAGAGATCTCCTGGCCCCAGAGGAGCTTCTAATTTTATGGGGAGGGAATTTAAAAGACAAAAAACGACTTAAACTTCTTGGTTTCAAGGGCATCAATACCGAACACTTTGTGTGTATAAAAAAGAACACTTAAGCGACTTTTTTAAGTTTGGCGGCTTGTAAGGCATTAAGTAGACTTTTTCCTATATGCTCTGCCACCGGAGGTGGAAATGCATTGCCAACCTGACGGTAAGCAGGAGTCTTTTTTCCGTAAAAATCCCACCAATCAGGAAAGCCCTGTACTCTCGCAGCCATTCGTACTGTAATTAATGGCATGCCACGATACTCTTCTTTATCTTTGTAGCCAGTAAACCCTTTTTCAGGCGGCTCATTCCCAACAAGACATCCATTTACATGCAATTCCTGCCAAGCTTTTCTAGCTCTCGTAGGACCTAAATCAGGTCCTCCATGTTTCTTCGACCCACCTACTAAAGTAGGAGCAATTTTATTGGCTTTTTCTTTCCAGGATTTGGCACCTTCCCACCCATTGATAGCCATTAAATCATACAGAGCCTCACCAACTGTAGGCGGCTTTATGATTTCTGTTGGCCATGAAAAGAATTTTGCATATTCTGGTCTCAACGCTACCAGTATCACTCTTGGACGCAATTGAGGTACACCATAGTCAGAAGCATTATGCAATTTCCAGAACGTTTCAAACCCCATACCTTTCAGCCTTTGATCAATACCTGCTCGGTATTCATCAAATTTTGGGTCAAGAAGACCAGATACATTTTCAAGCATTACCGCTTTTGGTTTTGTTTTTTCAATAATTTTTAATGCGGCTGGAAATAGATCTCTTTCATCATCCTTTCCCAACTGTTTACCAGCTTTTGAGAAAGGCGGACATGGAACTCCACCTGCAACCAGGTCTATTCCTTCGAATTCATGTGCATGATTTTCAGCAAAGTGTTCGACACAGCCTTCAAGAATTTGCTCCCAACCTAAGTCGTGTTTCGCATTGTTGAGCTCAAGTGTTCTACATGCTGATTTATCTATTTCTATTAATAGCTTATGCTTAAATCCTGCTTGGTGTAGGCCGAGGGCTTGCCCTCCTGCTCCTGCACAAAGCTCTAAAGATGTATATTCGCTAGCCATATAAAATCCTCCACAAGCGCTGTTTAAATATACAGTGTTGGTGGTAGTAATCAAGTTTCAAGGCGACGATTTTACGCTTTTATTCGCAGTTCACAAGCGCCCTGAGCTGATACCCAGACCCGAGACTTATTTTGACTAATACCCGACAAAACGAATGCAATCTTGTCTGTCGTTTAGGTGAGTTTAAGCATGAGATACGTTGAATTGATGAGCTGTTATCCTGACTACGTCATCATCCACCCACTGTAAAAAAACCTTCATAAAATTCTCTGTCCATAAATCACTGGTCGTTGCTCTTTAGGGGGACTGCTACGCATTTGCGTTTGGCAGATTTACTTAATCAGCTTAACTAACCAGGAATTATGGATTAATTATGAAGACGAATCTTCGCAAGAGTCATCTGGCTTTGGCCGTGCTGGCAGCTTTTCCGGCTTTTTACAGCACTATGGCTTCAGCCCAAGCTGCTACTGAAGCTAAAGCAGCAGAAACAGAAGTGATTGAAGTCAAAGGCTTTCGTAGCTCTATTATCAAAGCTAAAGATCTGAAACGTGAAGCTATGATCGCTCAGGATTCGATAGTGGCGGAAGATATTGCCGATTTCCCTGATCTGAACCTGGCTGACTCATTGCAGCGTGTGCCTGGTGTCACTATTACCCGTGAAGGTGGCGAAGGCCGGCAGATTTCTTTGCGTGGTTTAGGCCCTGATTTTACCCGTGTGCAGGTCAACGGCATGGAAGCTTTGGGTACTTCGTCTTCACCTATGGATGCGCGTGGTGCTGTGTCCCGTACCCGGGCTTTTGACTTTAATATTTTTGCCTCTGAGCTGTTTAACCAGATTGATGTGAAAAAATCCTTTTCTGCCGATCAGGAAGAAGGTGGCATAGCCGGCACAGTCAATTTACGTACCGCTAAGCCTTTTGATTACGATGGCGCTCAGGCTGCTGTGTCCGCCCAGGTCGGCACCAACAGCAATACCGACAGCACGGACCCTCGTATCGCGGCTTTATTGTCTAATACCTGGTCGGATTTTGGTGCTTTGGTGTCTGTGGCCTACAGCGACAGAGCCACCAATGAATACGGCACCAATACCACACGCTGGCGTCGTGAAGGTGGCAAAAAAGCCGCCGATGCCAGCAATACCGAATTGCAGGCGCTGTTAGATTCAGGTGAATTATGGTTCCCGCGTGGTCACCGTTATTCGGTTTGGGAAAATGATCAAAACCGTTTAGGTATTACTGCCGCTTTGCAGTACAAACCCAATTCAGATTTCAGTCTGGTGCTGGATTTAATGCACGGCAAACTGGAAAACGAACTGTCTGAGCATCATATGGCGGTGAAGGACAACTCGACGGTGAACAGCCTGGTGTGGCGCGACAATAACGGCAGCAAAGAAGTGGTTTATGCCGATTATAAAAACGCAACATGGCGTAATGAAAACCGTCAGGACCATAACGAGTCGGTGTTAGATCAGATCAGCTTAACTGCAGACTGGACCTTAACCGACGACTTAAAAATGAGCGCTATGATTGGCCACAGTTCGTCTGATTACGAACAGCCGCGCGTGAATAAACTCAATATCGAAGCCAGTAAAAAAGTGAATATTATTACTGATTTTACACAGGACGCTTTTTACGGTCACAGCTATTCACCCAGCTTTGATGTCACCACTTTGGCAGGTTACACAGTCAAAGATTTGTACTTTCAGTCGAACTTTATCTATTCCGACTTCGATAATGCCAAGCTGGATTTTGACTATGGTTTAACCGACAGCTCCAGCCTGAAATTTGGTGCCAACTATAAAAAGTTCACCAACACAGGTTTTGAGCGGGTGGCTCAGGATTTCCCAACTAATAAAGCCACACCCCAAAATCAGGGCGTAAAAACCCTGACAGCAGAGCAGGTACAGTTGTTTAACGGTCATCCGGATAAAAGCTGGTTACAAGGTGATATGGCGGCCTTGCAGGCCTTTTATGGCCTGACCGATTTCACTTTAACAGATGCTTACACAGTGGAAAGTTCGGCTTATGATTTAGCCGAAGAAACTCAGGCCGCTTATCTGGTGTACGACACTGAATACGATGTGGCTGGTATGCCGCTGCGTGCCAATATCGGTGTGCGTTACTTCACTACAGAGTTAACCTCGAAGGGCTTGTCGAAAGGCATTCCAACAGAGATGGTGCGTGATTATTCTGATTACCTGCCAAGCCTGAATATTGCCTACGAATTCGCTGAGGATGTGATTTGGCGTACAGGCCTGAGTAAAAACATGACCCGTCCTTCGTTAGGCGCTATGGCGTTTTCGGCCAACGTTAGCCAAACCTCTTTGGGCGAAAATGATATAGGCCAGATTTCGGTGGGTAACCCACATCTGCAACCATTTGAGTCGGATAACTTTGATACGGCGCTTGAATGGTATTTTGAAGATGTAGGCCTGTTGTCTGCGGCTTTGTTTTACAAAGATATTGATAACTTTATCGTCACTGAAACCCAGCAGATTGTTTACAGCGAACTGGGTTTACCTGCTGAGTTATTACCAAAAGGCAAAACGGTTAACGACATTTTTAATGTGTCGTCACCACAAAACTCTGATTCGTCCACCATCAAAGGTTTTGAGCTGGCGATGCAGCGCGATCTGGATTTCCTGCCAGAGCCATTTAATAACTTAGGTGTGATAGCCAACTACACCTGGGCGGACGGTAATACTTTGTATCGTAACGTGGAGAACTCAGGTGAAGATCAAATCAAAGCTTTCCCTGGTTTATCCAAACAAAGCTATAACTTCACGCTGTATTACGAAGCTGAACAATGGGGCGCCCGTGTGGCTGCAGCCTACCGCAGTGATTACATTACAGGCGTGGAAAGTGGATCTATTGACGATGACGAACGGGGTTACCATGCCACCACCAACGTTGATTTCTCTGCCTTTTACCGCTTAAGTGACAGCGTAAAACTGAACCTGGAAGCGATAAACCTGACCAATGTGCGGGATGAGTTATACAGTGACTCCAGCGACAGAGCCTATAACACCACGTTCAGTGGCAGGACTTATATGGCAGGCGTGACAGTTCAGTTCTAACTGTCGCCTCGTACTTGAAGCTGCAGTTTTGTTGACTGCAGCTTCGGTGCGAATTTGAGGCGGGCGGGGCAAGCCCCGCCCCTACTGTGCGCCTTATAGTTTCAGATGTAGTACGAAAAATCCCTGATTCTGTCGAGTCAGGGCTGTTTTATAATTCCTAAGGTGTAGTAAGTGAAAACTTTGGTAGTGAATAAAAAACAGATTGGTATGGCTGGTATCGTGACTTTGCTAATGGCGTCCTGCCAACAGGTTCAGCCGGTAGCTAAGACTGAACAAACCAAAAGCTGGTTGGCTGGTGATCATCATGTGCATACCCATTACAGCGTAAAATGGGATAACTCGGTGTTTCCGCCGGCGCCTATTTTAGGTGGCGATGCTAAATATTCTATTCCGCTGAATGCTCAAATGGCGTCGCATTATGGCTTAAGCTGGATGGTGATTACCGATCACGGCGGGCCAAATCGCGCCAAGCTGGCGTTAGAGCAGGCGTATCCTGAGCTTGTCGCTTCACGTAAAGCTTTACCGCAAATTTTGCAATTTTACGGTATGGAGTTTGATGTGCCGGGCAATAGCCCTGGTGGTCGCCATGCCAGTTTTATTATGCCAAAAAGGCCCACTGAAGCAGAGCAGTTGTACCAAATCGAAAGCCGCTACAACGGCCGTCAGGGTGTACCACCAGGGCCGGAAAAAGCTGAAGATGCTTTTATGCTGCTGGCCCTAAAAGCCATGAATGAACTGCCTGATAAACCTTTGCTTTTGGTGAATCATCCGGCGCGTTTAGCTACGGGCTTTCGGCAGTACAACAAAGTCACACCAAAACAATTACGCGACTGGCAGGACACTGCACCTGATGTCGTCATAGGCATGAGCGGAGCTGAAGGCCATCAGGCGGCAACTTTAAATCCGGATGGCAGTGCTGACCCAACCGCCATTCGTGGTGAATACCCGGATTATCCGACTATGGGCGGCTACGACCAGATGACAGCCCGTTTAGGTGGTGTTTGGGATAGTTTATTAAGCGAAGGCCGTGCTTGGTGGGTGACAGGAGTATCCGACAGTCATGGTCATTACACAGACGGTTGGGCCGACTTCTGGCCAGGCCAATACGCCAAAACTTATGTCTGGGCCGATAAAAACTACGACAGTATTTTTGCAGCACTCAAAGCGGGTCAGGTGTTTGTCACTACGGGCGATTTAATAGATGCCTTGTTTGTTGAAGTGGCAGTGAAAAACTCTACTAAAACCGCCACAGCTGGCCAGACACTGACAGTAAAACCTAATGATGAACTGGTGCTGAGAGTGCGTTTTCGCGACCCAGATAGCAACAATGGCGGCGGTTTTAATCCAGAAGTGCAGCGGGTGGACGTGATTCAGGGGCTGATCACAGGCCCGGCAGCACAAAGAAACAGTGATGAAGCGCCAGACACAAAAATAGCCAAACGGTTTTACTCAACCGACTGGACCATCAAAGACGGCTACAACCAGTTTGAGCTGTCGCTCGGTAAAGTCAGCACCAGCCAGTATTTGCGCCTACGTGGTACCAACAATAAAAACGAGCTGGAACCTGAAGCTGATGCCAAAGGTGAAAACCCATGGTTTGATTTATGGTTTTACAGCAATCCGGTGTTTGTTGACGTGATGCCCAGGTAAGCAAATAAGTAATCTGATGTACGGACAGGCTGGCTACTGTGACTTCTGTTGGTCAGCCTGATTCCGCATCTTGTCTGAGAGTTTCTATCAGTTCTGCTAAGCCGGGAGGGATTTGCCTTCTGCCGGAATAATACAGATAAAACGGCTGGTCCAGTGGAGCCCAATCGGCTAAGACCACCTGCAAAGTCCCTTCAGAGAGATAAGACTCCACCCTTGCTTCCAGACAATACATAATGCCATGACCAGCCAATGCCAGTTCAATTCCCAATGCTGTTTCATTCACACAAAGCTGGCCAGGCACATCCACGGCGCAAGTTTTGCCGTGCTGCGCAAAATCCCAGCGGTAGATAACGCCTGCACCGGTACGAAGTTGAATGCATTGATGTTGTTTAAGATCATCAGGTTCCTGGATTGGTGGGTGCTTATTCAAATATTTAGGGGATGCCACCGCCACCCAGCGCAACAGGTCACTGAGCCGGGACGCTATCAAGTCTTCAGGAATGGTGCCGCCGTAACGGATGCCTGCGTCAAAACCAGCCTCGATGATATCAATCATCCGATCGTCTACCGCAACTTCTACCGCCATATCCGGGTAAAGTGCCAGATACTTGGGCAGCGATCTACTCATCAGTAAGCGAGCCCCGTCACTTAATACATTAATACGTAAGCGGCCAGCGGGTTTGTCCCTGTGTTGATTAATCTCTGTTAACGCCGCACCTATTTCTTCAAAGCCTTTGCTCAGACGGTTTAGCAATGTTTGACCAGCATCTGTTATAGATACAGTTCGTGTTGTTCTGTTGAGCAGCCGGACCCCCAAGCGGCTTTCCAAATTTTTGATGGAATGGCTCAAGGCAGAGGTACTGATCCCCAGTTCAATGGCTGCCTTGGAAAAACTTTTATGCGTCGCTACTACTAAAAATGAATTTAAATCAGCCAGATTGGTTCGGGACAAATGGCTGATGGGGAGTGAAGGCATGTTTGCTTGATTATTGTTGAGTAAAATTCAATGAATCATAGCAAAAATGCGAATTTTGTGACTCATTATTTACTGTATATTACAAAAGTCGCGTTTTGGCAGAAGGTCTGTGTTGTATGTTTCGTCTGGCTTTTATTTTAGCCTGTGTGTATTTGATCTGGCGGTTTGCCTGGCAGTTGCCGGTGAATCAGAGGATAAAAGCCGCAGTGGCAGTGGCGTTGATTGTGTTTTCACAGTACCACCTGTTGTTGCAATGGGCTTATGGCTCGATGTTTTCTCCCGAGATGCCCAGGTGGATTGTGGTGCTGGCCAGCGGCGCATTCTGCTGGGTCGTGATCCTTTTGTTGTTCACCTTGCTGCTTGATGCATTGGCACTGCTGGGTCATGTGGCGAATGTAAAAAAAGGCCTGCGACTGACTCAGACAAACAGGGCATGGTTGTTAACTCTCGTCTCACTGAGTCTGACCAGTTACGGTGTCCATCAAGCTATTCAGGTACCAGCAGTGAAAACGGTTGAATTGGTGCTGCCCGGTTTGGACAAACACTACGATGGCATGCGGATTGTGCAATTGTCTGATCTGCATATTAGCCGCCTGTTTGACCGGGACTGGGCTGCAGCTGTTGTTGATAAAACCAACGCATTAAAGCCAGAGCTTATTCTGGTCAGTGGCGATTTAATTGATGGCACTGTGCTAAACCGAACTGAGGACATAGCTCCATTGCAGGCTTTGTCGGCCCCTCTGGGGGTTTATGCCAGTCTGGGAAATCATGAGTATTACTTCGACGCGAAGGACTGGGTTGCACGGTTTGAGCAGCTTGGGGTCCGCGTGCTTGCCAACGAGTCTGTAGTGATTGGAGAAAATCGCTTTAATCTGGCGGCTGTAACGGATGAGTCTGCGGCTCAGTTTGCTGGCGCTGAGCCCGACGTTGCAACGGCTGTCGGGGCCATTAACAGCGCGCTGCCGATACTGTTGTTGAAACATCAGCCCCGGGACGCCGCGCTCTCGGCTGAGTTGGGCGTCGGAATTCAACTGTCTGGCCATACCCATGGCGGTATGATCCTGGGAGTGGATTATTTTCTTGGTTTGTTTAACCAGGGCTTTATGTCGGGTGCGTATCAAGTTGATGAGATGACACTTTATGTCAGCAATGGCACCGCCTTGTGGCCAGGCTTTCCTATTCGTCTTGGCGTTGGGGCTGAAATCACTGAAATCACCTTGCGCTCATCCCCTGAACCTCAATAGTCAACCTAAGCGTGACGAGGCTGAGTGTGAGCCAAGCCTCGTCCGCTCTTAATAAAAGCAGCATTATGAACATAAAAAACTTGGGAGCTGAACGCTCTGAAGATGCACTTTTGCGCCAACCTCAACTGGGTCATCCACTGGCTGCTTTTCTGAGTTTGGGCTTTGGTGGCTTCTTTATCGGTACTGGCGAGTTTGTTTCGATGAGTTTGTTACCAGCTCTTGCCCAATCCACTCAGATTTCAGTACCTGCAGCAGGAAGTTACATCAGTGCTTATGCGCTTGGTGTTGTGGTTGGTGCACCAGTTCTTGCGGTGATTGCTGCGAAATGGCCACAGCGCCTGTTACTGATAGTGCTGATGGCTCTGTTTGTGTTGGGTTACCTTGCCAGCGTTTTCGCGTCAGGATACAGCTCTTTACTGCTTGCCCGGTTTATTGCCGGTTTTCCACACGGTGCATATTATGGTGTGGCTTGCCTTGTCGCCGCATCCTTAGTTGCTCCTGAGAAAAAAGCACAGGCAACTGGTTATGTGATGGTCGGTTTGGCTGCAGCCAATGTGGCAGGAGTGCCATTGGCGACCTGGATAGGTCAACTGGCCAGCTGGAAAGCCACTTTTGCGGTGCTGGCAGGGGGAGGCGTCGTGACTATGTTGCTGCTCTGGCGAAGTTTGCCCTGTTCTTCGGGGGATCCAGATGCCACTGTGGCGCAGGAGCTTGGCGCATTAAAAAATCTGCAGGTTTGGCTCACTTTGCTTACTGCTGCACTTGGTTTTGGCGGTATGTTCGCTGTCTACAGTTACATTACACCTACCTTGACACAGGTTAGTGGCTTTACGTTGCCGCAAGTTCCCTGGGTTCTGTCACTGTGGGGGCTGGGAATGGTGGTGGGAAATTTTGTCGGTGGCTGGCTGGCCGATCGTGGGTTAAACCGGGCGATTTTTCTAATCATGGCATGGAATATCGTCTGTTTGGCCGCCTTCGCCATGTGTGCCGCTAACAAAACCGCCACATTGATTATTTTGTTTCTGCTCGGTGGTGGTTTTGCTCTGGTTCCGGCTTTACAGGTGCGTTTGATGGAGGTGGCAGGCAAGGCTCAGACTCTGGCTGCATCGTTAAATCACAGTGCTTTTAATGCATCTAATGCTTTGGGAGCCAGCTTGGGCGGATGGTCTGTAGCCGCCGGGTATGGTTGGGCATCTACGGGGTGGGTGGCTTGTGTCTTAGCTTGTTTAGGTGTGGGCATGATGCTGCTCTGTGTGTGGAGTCGCAGATAAGTGTTCCTCTGCTACACAGATTATCAACCGAATTGGTTCTATGGCTAACGTTACATATCTTTAGCCGTTTAAGAATGCCTTGCCGGAGTCGCCATATCGATAAACAGTTTCTTACCTGCCATGCTCATGGTCTTGCGCAGGAAATTTCCCATTTTGCTTCTTAAGGTCGCTTTTTTATCATTCATAGCAAGGCTTTCAACAGAAACACTTAGTCTTTAGACTCTGACCAAACCGCAAATTCATTGCCGCTGGGTTCGGTAAAGTGGAAACGACAGCCGCCCGGGAAGTCAAAAATAGCTTTAATCACAGTGCCACCATGCTGCTGTACTTTGACTAAAGTGGCCTTGATATCCGCGCTGTAAAACACCAATAAAGCTCCGCCTGTGGCCGTGGTGGAGCTTTGTTCAGAGCGGAAAAAACCGCCGTCTAAACCCTGATCGGAAAAGGCGGTGTAATCCGGGCCATAGTCGACAAAACTCCAGTCAAAAGCCGCGCTGAAAAATGCTTTGGTGGCGGTTAAATCTTTGGCGGGAAATTCGACGTAGTTTAATTTTCCATCTGTGTTCATTGCTGATGTCCTTTATTTAAAAACCGCGCTCTACCTTACCATTTAAACATTGGCAGTGGCTTCAGTGGGTGTTTAACAAAATGAGCTGCAGAAAGCTGCACCAATCGCCAGTGAAAACCGGCGGTAGGGAAGGCTTGATACAAGGCCCGCAGCAGAGCTCTGTCTACACCAAAATTAAGCAATCCCAGCGAAACATCTGTCCAGTCGGCCTTACGAAAAGCCTCAGCCAGAGTATTGTTGTCACAGGCTGTGACTTTATGATGCTCACTGATCAATAAACTGATATCCGCCGACCAGTCCGACAGCCCTTGTTGTTGCAGATAGTGCTGAGCTAAAGCCACGGACGGATCTATATAATCGAAGGTATGACAGGCCCAGATCGCCAGATCATGAAAAGCACAGGCTATGGCTATTTTTTTCAGCGACTGTTCTGAGTGATCCGAATGCCAAAATGCCAGATTCAGCACTCTGTAACAGTGATGACGATAAGCGGTGAAATCTTTGGCTATGTCCTGTTGATAGTTGTTTAGCAGCAGGTCCAGCAAATCATGTTGAGTAATAATATTCACTGGTTTTTGCACCTTAGACTCCGTTTTTCTTTAAGCCCTGCTATCCGCCGCAGGCGGCGCAGACAAGCTTGGTTGTACTCTGTCTTTGGCCATAAAAAACAACACCACCACAAAGCCAAAAGGCACCAGATACATCAGTTGCCACCAGACATTTTGCCCTGCGTCATTTAGTCTGCGCGTACCCACAGCCAAAAAAGGCAGCAGAATAAGCACTGTGACAAAGAGCCGTAAAACCGGGCTTACAATTTCGGCAAGTGCACTAATCAATAACACAAAAACTAAAAACCACCAGTAGTCATACTTACTGGCCGTACCGGAAAAGTCAGCAAACTGCAAAAAACAGTCTTTGACCACTGTAATGGGGGTGGCAGCTTTGACTTCAGTAGTTTCGCTATTTAGCAGCAAGCTGCTGGCATCCACAGCAAAAACAGCTGCTAAGGCCCGCACTGATTCAATAGAGGCATTAGCTGTGTTTTCCAGTCGCTGAATAGTACGCAGGTTCAGGCCACATGCTGCTGCCAGTTGCTCCTGTGACCATTGTTTGTCAGCTCTTAGTTTTTTTACCTGTTCTGCATTAATTTTCATGACTTCGATACCTTGCATTGACCCATAGACGCAAAGATAACTCAAATAACGGCTGCAGGTTACGGCACTAGCACGACAACTTTACGACAGCGCGTTATTTCACTGTAGTTGGTTGCCAAAAGCTTTTATTGCCATACTCCCAGTGCCATGGCAACCCTGTAGGGCCAAGAATAAAATCGACCAGATAAGGTATGGCTCTTTCGGCGCGTAAGTCATTGCCTAGTATAACAACACAACGTTGGCTGGCCTCCAGACAGACCAGCATATTGCCTGTGGAATCATTATGACCGCCTTTAAAAAAGCCTTTGCCCTGAGGGCCTTCAAACACCACAACTCCAAGACCTGCATATAAATTGGGCCACTGTTGTTCGGTTGGCGCTTCAGCCTGCAAGGTTGGAAACTGGCTTAAGGTGGTGATTTTTAATTGAGGTCTGGTCAGCTCTTGCCGTGCTTTTGCCGTTAATAAATCACCTTTCACCAGAGCGGCGGCCAACTTGGCCATATCGGCGATACTGCTATCGAGTGAACCTGCGGCCCGAACTCTGCTTCTGTCGTCGTGTGGTTCTGTTTTACCTTCGATGGTCCAGCCATCTGCGGTTCGGCCGGTAAAATCATCCCGCCAGATCATACTGCTGTTGTGCATGCTCAAAGGCTGAAACATACGTTTTTGCATTTCCTGACCTATATCCAAACCCAGGCCTTGCTCCAATACAAACTGCAATAAAATCAGGCCGTCACCTGAATAGGCGTAACGGCTGCCGGGTTGGAAATGAAAACGTAATTTACCGTCAGGTTCCAGAAAACCAAAATTGGCAAAGCCCGAAGCGTGGTTCAACAGCATACGGGGCGTAATACTGCGCCAGCGTTCATCGTCGGCTAAATCGCTCCAGCGCGCATACAGATCTTCGGTTTTGGCATCGGCATAGTGTGGCAGAGCTTTCGGCAGATACTGACTGATGGGCGTATCCAACTGAATAATGCCTTCTTCTGCCAGTTGCAGCACCATATAAGCAAAAGCGCTTTTGGTCAGCGAAGCCGCATACATAATGCTGTCTGCAGTGAGCGCATCGCCTTTGGTATTACGATGGCCGTAGGTTGAAACCTGAATTACAGTCCCTGCATCAATGACTGCCAACGCCAGACCTTGGGCCGAGGTTTCACTCATCATCTGCTTTATTGCAGAGTCAATTTGCTGTTGTGATTTCAGGTGCTTAGCAGGAGGTTGCGCTGTGGACGAACAACCGAGAAGCGCGGTAAAGGTTAAAGCTAAGGCAGTATTTTTCATCTGGGCAATCTCCTTTTGCGTCTTATGTCAGCGCTTTTCTTCCATCAGGCCTATTAAATTACCGTCCGGGTCTTTCAGAAAAGCTATCCAAAGCTGATGATCCGGCATTTGCGCAGCGAGTTGTGGTGCTCTTTCGCCAAAAGCGCCTTGTTCCAAGGCCGTCGCATAAAACTGTTCTATCTCTGTAGTTTTAAAATAAGGGATAGAGTTTTTGCCAATTTCGCCAGCGCCTTGCGGGGTGCTTAACATCAGACGGGTATCGCCGCATAACACAAAGGCTAGCTGTTCTGTCGGGGCAAACAGAAACTCTAACCCCAGTACCTGGGTATAAAATGGCAGCGCCACCTGAACATCTTTGACACTGATTGCTAGCTGGCCTAAACCGACAATTTTAGGGTTCATAAATTAATCCGATGTTTTAGTCTTGTTGTTGCATACGCTGGCCAAACAAAATAGCCAGCCAGGCCATAGGCAGATAAGCCACAACCAAATCCAAAGTAATAAACCAAAGGGGGGCTGGGATCAGCAGGCTGGCTGCTATACCTCCACAGAGAAAAAAGCCGCCGATTAGATAAGCAGCGGGAGTTTTGTAACTGGCAGCTATCAGATAAGCCACTAAAGCCCCAGTCAAAGAGCCAAGAGCATGTGCTAAAAAAGGCATAATAAAATGTTTGGGTTCAAATAAGTCTATGCCCAAACTCAGGCTTTCAGTGCTTGTTACATCGACGCCTGCAGGAGGAGGAATAAGCATAGGGCTGATGCTGACCAAGGCCATATTGACTGCCGCACCTATGACGACACCTAATAAAACAGCGATCAGATTTCGAACCAGATTAAGCATGATGATGCTCCACAAGAACTTGTTTAGCATTTAAGTTAGTAGAGTTATGGCTGCTGAACAATGACCTGTCCAATAGCGGCATAAATCCAAGCTAAAGCTAAAACCACTGAGACTACACCTATAAAACGAAAATAGTTTTTGCAGCTATTCGCCGATTGAACTGCAAATTTTTTATGCAGCCGTGGCGGTGTTAACGCCAGGCCTATTCCTACCAATAGCAAAACTAACCCTATGACTTTAAATAACAAAGGGAATTGAGTCTCTGATGCATAAGCGACAAAAATGCCACCTGCAATCAGCCTGCTGATAATTTCAAAAGGATGAAAATAAGGCCATTCGCTGAAGTTGATAATGCCTTGGGTAAAAGCATGAGGCCTGAATACCATCGTCAGGCTAAACAGCAGCATTAACAGACCAAAAGCAGCGATAAAATACATGACTTTCCTTTTCGTGATATCTGGCCGGTTAGGGGATGCCGTTGCAACCAAAGCGCTGGAAACCAAGACGCAAACTAAGGTTCTTATAGTAGGCTGCCACAGCGGGCAGATCCGGCCTTTCCATCGGCGTCATCAACCATCTGTTTACCGACAAACCCAGTACTATATCGGCCAGCGTAAATTCGGTCCCCGTGATGTACTGACCTGTTTTGGTCAATGCTGCATCCAGCAACTGCATTTTTTCATTCCAGGCAACAATACTGTTTTCGACAGCTGCTTTGTCCTGATAAGCGGGGTTGTTTCTGACTAAATACATAAAAGCATAACGCCAGGCGTTATTTAGTTCAGTGCTTTGCCAGTCCATCCACTGTTCAACCAGAGCCCTTTGTTTAGCCGCTCCGGGTAGCATAGGTGTAGGGCCGTATGCAGACGCCAGGTACCTGCAAATGCTATTGGACTCCCATAATACAAAATCGCCATCCAGTAACACTGGTACTAATGCATTTGGATTCAGAGCTTTAAACTGCAAGGTTTCAGTAGACCGGTAGCCCGCCCCCCATTCTTCCTGTTGATAGTCCAATTGCAGCTCGGCACAGGTCCAGAGCACTTTGCGTACATTGATAGAGGACGACTTACCTAAAATTTTGAGCATGGCCAGATCCTTGAGCTGAGGGTCAAAATTAGTCTTCATTGTCTATCAGTACAAACAGATCGGTCACACCTATATCCAGCCCCAACTGTGAAAACAATGTAGTTATCTGGCCACGGTGGTGAGTTTGATGATTAAACAGATGCTGCAGCAAAGGTGCCAGCCTGCGCTTTATCACTTCACCTTTCAGGTTCTTATAACTCAATATGTGCTGCAGTTGTTGCTCATCCAGCCTCTGGCACAACAGGATCAACAACTGATCCAGCTGTTGGCGGATACTGTGCAACAGGGCAAAGTCCGGATAGAGGATCTGGTCCAGCGCTACAGGGGTTGGCAGTTGTCCCAGAGGTTGCAGTACCTCTGCAACAGTGTCTAACTGCCGGAATCTATTTAACCAGATTAAATCTGCTACCAGTAAATGATTGAGGGTACCAGCGACTGAGCCAAAAAAAGCACCTTTGTTGGCAAACAGCTGTTCCTGACTAAGAGTGGCGGCCAATTGGTATATTTTGTCATTCATCCACTGGTTGTAACGGGCAAGCAAGTTGAAATTGTCTTGTAGTGTCTGGGGCTGTTTCACTTAGGTAGTCTCCGTTAATGAGCTGCAGCAGCTTTGGCAATAAAACGATCCATTTCTGCTTCCAGAATTTCCAAAGGCAAAGCGCCGTTTGCTAACAGGGCATCATGAAAAGCGCGCAGGTCAAATTTATTCCCCAGTTGTTGCTCCGCTTTGGCCCGTAGCTGACGGATTTTAATTTCACCCATTTTGTACGACAGCGCCTGACCAGGCCATGAAATATAACGATCCACTTCGGCCCTTACATTGGCTTGTGATAAGGAGGTGTTAGAAGACAGGAAATCCAGCGCTTGCTGACGGCTCCAGCCTTGGGAGTGAATACCTGTGTCGATCACTAAACGGCAAGCGCGCCACATTTCATAACTCAGGCGGCCAAATTGCTGATAGGCATTTTCATACACGCCCATTTCCACACCTAGCCGTTCGGCATACAAACCCCAGCCTTCGCCATAAGCGCTTAAATACAGGTTACGACGAAATTGCGGCACGTTCTCCAGCTCTTGTGACAAGGCATTCTGTAAATGATGGCCTGGCATAGCTTCGTGTAGTGTTAAAGCCACCAGTTCATACATCGGACGTTGGTCCAGAGCATGGGTATTCAGCCAATAGGCACCACCGCGAATACCACCAATAGCCGCAGGGTTATAGGATGCTGTGGTGTAATTCGGTGCTATTTCGGCTGGCACCGGCACTACACCATAAGGCAAACGTGGCAGCTTGCCAAAAAACTCCGGCAAGCGGTAATCAATACGTTTGGCGATATAAGAGGCTTCTTTTAATAATTCAGTTGGGGTTTTAGCGTAAAACTGCGGGTCTGTGCGCAGGAATTTGGTGAAGTCGCTGAAGCTGCCTTTGAAGCCGGTTTGTTTAATCAATGCGTCCATTTCGGCGCGGATACGTTTTACTTCAGTCAGGCCTGTCTTGTGGATCTCGGCCGGGTCCATATCCTGGGTGACATAGGTATTAATGGTGTGACGGTAATAGGTTTTACCTTCTGGCAATTGTTCTGCCGCTAAGCTCTCTGTGGCGGCTTGCATATAATCGCCTTCCAGAAAGTCAGCTAAACGGGCAAAGGCGGGTAACGCTGTTTGTGCAATAGCTTGTTTGGCGGCCTGCTGTAATTGCTGTTGTTCGGCTTTAGAAAATGCTGCCGGGAATTTTTTGAAAGGTTCATACAAGCTGCTTTGGGTCGGGTCTTTATACACCTGAGCCCGCACTGTAGGTGCTATGCCCTGCACGACAATTTTTGGTAAAACAAAACCGTCCTGAATACCAGTACGCATATTGGCGATGTTTTCGTCAAAGTAGCGGCCAAAGTCATTAATGCGGGCTATATAATCCTGATAATCCGTAACTTTAGGCATAGCCAGGCCACTGCTGGCATCTAACGCACTACTCCAGAAACTATAAAAAGTATTGGCCGGAATACGGTCAAGGAACAGCTTATTGGACTGGATCGAATTACGCAGCACCCAGCCTAGTAATTGGTGATTGACGCGGTCTGAGTCTGTTAGTTGTTCTGTGTTTATCGCCTGAAGACGTTGCAGCAAAGCTTGTTCAGCGTTCAGGCGGCGAGCTCTGTCTTTCGCCGTAACACCGGGCAGTCTGTTGTTGTAACCAGTTAAACCCATCCGGCCTGCGGTAATGGGGTCTTCCTGCAGGCTGTATTGCCAATGATCCTCGATTACTTGTTGCAGTTGCTCTGTTGCTGTTGCGGCTAAGGTGGCGGGCGCGAGCCACAGTAGCGCCAGGCTAAGCAGGCTGTGATAAACAAAAGACAGAAATTTGCGGGACCTTAACACAGGGTGTCTCCAGACTAATCAATAAGCTGAGTTGTATAGCTTTACCTTAGCATGACCCCTTGAGCTGGTGGCAATTTCTAACCCGGGCTTTAAACGTCACATCGCATTTGGTCGGAATCACGGAAATCTTTTAAATTCTGAGTTTGATATTAGGAGTCCGATAGGCTGTGCCAATTTGGCACACAGCTTGATCTTTGCTCAATAGAAGCCGATAATTTGCCAAGGTGCCATTTTGGCACGGAGGAAATAAATTATGACGACTACACTACCTCGAATTACGGCTCGGGTTGATGCTGAAACGCAAAACTTGCTATCTCAGGCTGCAGCCATCACTGGGGTTTCTAGCATCAATTCTTTTGTACTCAGCGCGGCGGTTGAGAAAGCTAAACAAATCATTGAGCGTGAGCAAGCGCTGAAGCTTTCTCAACGTGACGCCATGTTGTTGATGGACGCTCTTGATAATCCGGCGACTGTACATCCTAGTCTGGCTGCAGCTTTTGCACGTTCTGAAGGCAAAGTTCAATAATGCAAACTGTATTGCTGGATAAATCGAAGCACGATAGGAATCGATTTAACTGCGGTATTGAAGCGTTAAATAACTACTTAAAAGTTATGGCCAGTCAGCAAAGTAAAAAAGACAATACCCGTACTTTTGTGCTTGAAGATAAAGCCAATCCTCAACACATTGTTGGTTTTTATACTCTGACCATGACTCCGATCGATATACAAAGCCTTCCGGCATCGCTGCAGAAAAAACATCAGTCTTCAACATCGGGTGGGCTGATCGCACGACTAGCAGTGGATGAGCGATACAAAGGTCAGAAAATAGGCGAATGGCTGCTTGTCGATGCTCTTAAAAAACTACTGCAAGCCAGTGATGCAGTAGGTTTTCCGGTGGTTATAGTGGATGCAAAAGATGGCGCAAAAGGTTTTTATCAAAAATATGGCTTTCGCTGTTTTGAAGATAATGGACACAAACTCTTTATCACCATAGCTGATGTAAGGGCCAGCTTTGGCTAAATGAGATCTTTGTTTTTCTATTCGGTTTTCGCCTTAGGCAAAAAGCAGGACAACAGCACAGTCGCCAGAATAAAAGCGCTGGACCAATACAGGCAGGCCTCCAGGCCTTGGGTTTGATACAAATAACCGGACAACAGCGTGCCAATTAAGCGGCCCATGGCGTTGGCCATATAATAAAAGCCGACGTCCAGCGATACCCCATCGGCTTTGGCGTAGCTGACAATCAAATAGCTGTGCAAGGACGAATTCACCGCAAAAACAGCGCCGAATAATAGCAGCACTGACACTAACAAAGTTTCAGTCGGGAAGGGCAGAGGCAAGAGTTTGGCCAATAGCGCTGGGATCAGACAAAGGGCAGAAGCCCAGCCAACCGCAGCCCAACGCCCCGGTACTTTGCCGGACCTTTTGCCTGTAATGAAAGGTGCCAAACTTTGCACCAGACCATAACCAATGATCCACAATGCCAGAAAAGTGCCTATGGCCTGTTGGCTCCAGGCCAGTTGTTGAGCTAAAAACAGCGGTAGTGCGATAACAAACCATAAGTCGCGCGCACCAAATAAAAATAAACGCGCAGCCGATAACAAGTTAATAGGGCCACTTTTCGATAGCATGTCTTTAAACCTGGGTTTAAAACTGCTTTTGCCTAAGTCTTTTTTCAGCAAGACTAAGCTTAGTAACCACACCAGAGCCAAAGCGCCAGCCATGGCTGCCACAGCACCCTGAAAGCCGATTTGAGTCAGTAAAAAACCACCGATAAAAAAGCCAACCCCTTTTAATGCATTTTTCGAACCTGTCAGTATCGCTATCCATTGGTAAAGTTTGCTTTGTGAATCCTGCGGTACCAACAATTTAATCGAGCTTTTAGCGCTCATTTTATTCAAATCTTTAGCAACACCAGACAAAGCCTGAGCCGCCATCACCCAGGGTACGATAAGCCATTCTGCTGGCACCAATAACATCGACAGCGCTGCTATTTGTAAAAACAGCCCGATATTCATGGTTTTATTCAAACCAATACGAGCGCCCAGCCAGCCACCAAACAAGTTAGTAATCACGCCAAATAGCTCGTAAAACACAAATAACGAGGCGATTTCCAAAGGGCTGTAGCCGAGTTTATAAAAATGCAGCAGCACCAACATACGCAAAGCACCGTCGGTCAGGGTAAAAGCCCAGTAGTTGCCTGTGACTACAAGGTACTGCTTCAGTGCTGCTGTCATTTAACTCCTCCTGCTATATAGACCCGACTAACCTGGCTAACTCCACTGTACGGTTGGCATAACCCCATTCGTTATCGTACCAGGCGTAAATTTTCACTTGGGTGCCGTTCACCACCATAGTCGACAAGGCATCGATAATGCTGGATCGTGGGTCGGTTTTATAATCGACAGACACCAAAGGCCGCTCTTCATAACCCAGAATATCTTTCAGTTCCTGCTCTGAAGCAGCTTTTAAGAAAGCGTTGACTTCCTCAGCCGTGGTGGCACGTTCTACTTCAAATACGCAGTCGGTTAAGGACGCATTCGCCAGCGGCACCCGTACTGCATGGCCATTTAACCGGCCTTTGAGTTCAGGGAATATTTCGGTAATAGCATTGGCAGAGCCTGTAGTGGTTGGTATTAAGCTACTGCCACAAGCCCGTGCACGGCGTAAGTCCTGATGCGGAGTGTCCAGAATAGACTGGGTATTGGTTAAATCATGAATCGTAGTAATAGAGCCATGTTTAATGCCGAGCTTTTCGTGGATAACTTTGACCACGGGCGCCAGGCAGTTGGTGGTGCAGCTGGCTGCAGTGACTATCTTATGTTTTGCTGCATCAAACAGCTGATGATTCACCCCCATCACCACGTTTAACACACCAGCTTCTTTCACTGGCGCGCTGACCACTACACGTTTTACGCCCTGATCTAAATAGGCCTGCAGCTGCGCTGTGCTTTTCATTTTGCCAGAGCATTCAATCACCAGATCACAACCAGACCAGTCGGTATCGTTGATGCTTTTGTTGTGCGTCACCGCAATACGCTGGCCTTTGATAACCACTGTATTGCCTTCAGCTTCAGCCTGATAATTCCAGCGGCCGTGCACAGAGTCGAAATTCAGTAAATGGGCAAAAGTAGCTGCATCGCCAGCCAGGTCGTTGATTTGCACAAACTCAAATTCTGGCCAGTCGAACGAAGCTCGTAATGCTAAACGGCCGATACGGCCGAAGCCGTTGATACCCACTTTAATTTTTTGCATAAAAACCTTTTAAAACAAAGTAATGAAACACTTAACAGCAACCTTTTTGCCGTTCTGGTCTGTCGCCCATCTGGCACAATTGCTGTTGGTTTAACTCCAGCCAGCCAGAATTCGAAGCGCTTGTCTGTTGCAGACACAACAGAGCCCACTGCGGTAATTCAGGATTTAAGCGGTAATAAACCCATAAGCCTTGTTTGCGGTCGAGCAAAATACCATCGCGGCGCAGCTGAGCTAAATGGCGGGAAATTTTCGGCTGACTATCAGCAAGTGCAGCCACCAGTTCACAAACACAAAGCTCTTGCTCCTGCTGAATAAGCAGCAAACTGCGCAGTCGGGTTTCATCCGACAGGGCTTTAAAAAAGGTGATAGGGTTGAGTTGCATAGGCAATTACGCTACATATGGAAAATCATATGTAGTAGTCTATATGTGTTTTTCCGTATGTAAATCCAAAAGTTTTAGTTTTTACTGATCTATATTGTTTTCAAAGGCGTTTTTATTTTACTAAACAGATTTTAATGGCAAAAAACCTTTAATTATTTGAGAGTAGTTCTTGTTTGTGGCTATACCCAGGTAATTGATGTTGCAGCAAGGCGACAAGAGCGTGAACCCCCTGTAGCTTGACCAACCTATGTGATTGGGGCGAAATGGCGCGGTCAACAAAGCTGCAGTTTCAAGTACTACGGGTATATACTGCGGCAACTTTCAGTGAACCCCAATGGAGTATCCGATGAAATTCTGGCAAAAATCTTTAGTCGCTGCGGCCTTAACTGTTGCCACTTTGGCCCAGGCTGCAGAAGTGAATGTGTATTCTGGTCGTCAGGAAGAGCTGATCAAACCTATGCTGGATCAGTTCAGCAAGGACACTGGGATTAAAGTGAATCTGATCACAGGCAAGCCGGATGAGCTAATCAGCCGTATGCAAAGTGAAGGGCGCAATAGCCCTGCTGATGTGTTAATCAGCACAGACGTCGGCCGTTTATATCGCGCTGAAGTGCAGGGGTTATTACAGCCTGTGGATTCAAAAGTGCTGACCGATGCTATCCCTGCGCATTTAAGGGATCCAAAACAGCAGTGGTTTGGTTTAACCAAACGCGCCCGTCCTATCATGTATGTGCCGGGTAAAGTCAAACCAGAGCAGTTAAGCAGTATCGAAGATTTGGCTGACCCAAAATGGAAAGGCAAAATCTGTGTCCGTTCGTCCGACAATATTTATAACCAGTCGATGGTGGCGGCTTTAATAGCTCAGTTGGGTGAAGAAAAAACTCAGGCCTGGGCCAATGGCTTTGTGAAAAACTTTGCGCAGCCGCCAAAAGGCGGTGACCGCGACCAAATCAAAGCGGCGGCTGCCGGTGTTTGTGATATCGCCATAGCGAACACTTATTACTTAGGCGGAATGTTTGATGATGCAGGCGACAAAGCTGCAGCAGAAGCAGTGAAAGTATTCTGGCCAAATCAGCAGGACCGTGGCGCTCATATCAATATCTCTGGTGCTGGTGTTGCCAAATATGCACCGAACAAAGCTGAAGCGGTCAAGTTGTTGGAATATATGGTGAAACCTGAAAGCCAAAGCTGGTACGCTGTGACTAATCATGAATATCCTGTTGTAGCTGATGTAAAGTGGAGCCAACGCCTTGAATCTTTTGGGAAATTCAAAGCGGAGCAGCTACAGTTATCGACTTTAGGTGAATTAAACGCTAAAGCGATACAAGTGATGGACAAAGCGGGCTGGAAGTAATTCCCCTGCGTACTTGAAGCCGCAGTTTTGTTGATCGGATAAGCGGGCGACCATAAAGGTCGCCCCTATGTTCTTAATGATGCGAGTTTTTTTAGAAGGACACTCCTCGTTTGACCAGCCCGTTGTTTAGCCGGACTATCACTGTGGTTGCTTTGCTACTGGCCATGCCTGTGTTGGTGGTGCTTGGCTCTTTACTGACACCTCAGCCTGAATTATGGGCGCATCTGCTGGAGACTGTGCTGGCCGATTATGTCACTAATTCTTTGGTATTGGCTTTGGGTGTGGGAGTGTTAAGTGCGTCCATTGGCACTTTAATGGCCTGGACTGTGGCGCGTTATCAGTTTGTTGGCAGAACACTAGTGCAGTGGTTGTTGTTGCTGCCTATGGCTATTCCGGCCTATATCATGGCCTACAGTTATACAGGTTTGCTGGATTTCGCCGGGCCAGTGCAAAGCCAGCTGCGGCTTTGGTTTGACTGGTCGTTCGGCGATTATTATTTCCCCGAAATCCGCTCTTTACCCGGTGCCATTCTGATGTTGTCGCTGGTGCTTTATCCTTATGTCTATATGTTGGCGCGCACTTCCTTTCGTCAACAGTCGAGTTCATTACTCGAAGCCAGCCGCACTTTAGGCTTTACACCTCGCCAGCATTTCTGGCAGGTGGCTTTGCCTGTGGCTCGCCCTGCCATTTTGACAGGATCAGCATTAGCGATGATGGAAGCTTTGGCCGACTACGGCACAGTGCAGTATTTTGGCGTCACTACCTTTACCACTGGTATTTTCCGCACCTGGTTTGGCATGGGCAATCAGGTAGGGGCAGCGCAATTGTCGGCACTTTTGTGTAGTTTTGTCTTGTTGCTGTTGTATTTGGAGCAATGGTCCCGACGCAAACTGAAGTTTTATCAGCAAGGTCAAAAGCAACAGGAACCGACTCGTCAGGCTGTAAAGGGGCTTGCCGGATTTGGTCTTTTACTGCTGTGTTTAGTGCCTGTGCTGTTGGGATTTCTGTTGCCTGCTTTACAGTTGCTGGGCTGGGCTTGGGAACGTGTTGATCAGCTATTCTCGCCAGATTTTATTCAACTTTTAATCAATAGTTTTTCACTGGCTGCTTTAACGGCTCTGGTCACCGCCAGCCTGGCTATATGCTTTGCTTATGCCAAACGTTTATCCGGCCACTGGTCTTTGGTTTTACCTGTGCACCTGGCTGCTATAGGCTACGCCTTACCTGGCACAGTGATCGCCATAGGCGTGATGATTCCGCTGGCAGCCTTGGATAACTCGATAGATTTATGGGCAGAGCAGCAGTTTGGTATTCGCACTGGTTTGTTATTGTCCGGCACTTTAGTCGCGCTGGTGCTGGCTTATACGGTGCGTTTTATGGCTGTGGCATTGCATAGTGTCGAAGCGGGTTTGATGAACATTACGCCGTCCATGGATAACGCCGCCAGAAGTTTAGGCGAAAGCCCGGTTGGAGTGCTCAAACGGGTGCATTTGCCACTGCTTAAAGCCTCAGTAGTAAGTGCTTTATTGTTGGTATTTGTTGATGTGCTCAAAGAGCTCCCTGCCACTTTATTGCTGCGGCCTTTTAACTTTAATACCTTGTCGGTGCGCAGTTACGAGCTGGCCTCAGACGAGCGATTGGCTGATGCAGCTTTACCTGCACTGGCCATAGTACTGATAGGTTTAATTCCGGTGATCCTGCTGTCCCGCGCTTTGGATCGTTCTAACAGAGGAGCAACTTAGTGCTGGTGTTACAACAAGTTTCCATAGCTTATGGTTCGGCCACTGTGGTCAAAGATCTGAGCCTTAGTTTGCAACAAGGCCAGATAGGGTGTTTGTTAGGGCCGTCTGGCTGCGGTAAAACCAGCTTATTACGGGCTATAGCTGGTTTTGAACCCGTGCAAACCGGTTCTGTGGTACTGGCTGACACCAGCTTGTCAAAGCCTGAAACTATGATAAACCCCGAACAGCGCCGCATAGGTATGGTGTTTCAGGACTTTGCGTTGTTTCCGCACCTGACAGTGGCACAAAATATTGCCTTTGGTCTAAAGAAAAAGCCAAAAGCTCAGCAGCAACAGATAGTGGATGAACTACTGACACTGGTGGGTTTGCCAACTTTAGGCGAGCGTTACGTGCATCAACTTTCAGGCGGACAGCAGCAGCGGGTGGCTTTAGCCCGGGCTTTAGCACCAGAGCCAGAGGTGTTATTACTGGATGAACCTTTTTCCGGTTTAGATGCTGATTTACGTGAAGCTTTGGCGCAGGATATCCGCGCTATTATCAAACAGCGGGGCATTAGCGCTTTGATGGTGACTCATGATCAGTTTGAAGCTTTTGCCATGGCTGATCAGATAGGTGTGATGCAGCATGGCAAGCTGCAGCAGTGGGGCAGCGCCTACGAGTTGTATCATCAACCAGCCAATAGGTTTGTGGCGGATTTTGTCGGCCATGGAGCCTTACTTAAAGGCGAAGTGTTGGCGGATCAGAAGGTGTATACAGCCCTTGGCGTTTTTGCTCAAACTCAGTCAGATTTTGCTGCTGGGGTCACAGTAGACTTGCTGGTGCGGCCGGACGATATAGTGCATGACGATCAAAGTGGTTTTACCGCTAAAGTAGTGAGCAAATCCTTCCGTGGCTCACATATTTTGTACAGTCTGGAATTGGAAGGAGCAGAGCTGGTGTATTGTTTAGCGCCGAGCCATCATGATCATCAACTGCAAAGCCGCATTGGGATTAAGTTAGAGCTGGATCATTTGGTGTTGTTTGCACGCCTGTGACGGGATATAAACCTATTCAATAGAACCAGAGAACTTCGTATAGTAACGTCAAGTTAACGCCCGCATTTGCGGCTGGTTTGGAGCGCAGCGGAAAACCAGTCCGACAACATGCGCTTGTTAAGTTTTCTCTGCATTTGCGACAAAGTGATCATAATATTTTCGCGCTTCTTCCTCTGGCCCTAGCGCAACGTCAATAAGCATTTGAAGACTCCATACAGGGCCGGGAATCACCTGCTCTAAGTCTAGATCTTCGGGATAAGCATCTGGATCTATAGCTATTTCTAAGTTTTCAAACCACCAAATTTCTATTTTTCTCAGTAGACCGACCATTTCTTCAAACGCTTCAGCGACATCAAAGTCTACACCTGACGAGGCAAAAGTGAGCATTTCGTGAGCTAAGGTGTTACGACACCTTTTAATATGTTCGAATCTCTCTAAATCTTTATCATCAATAGCATGCATATCTTGCAGCCATTTCAATGATGCGTAGAGAGGACTTCTGTTTAGGCTAAGCACCTTTTCTTTATATTCAGGACTAACAATCATCCCATTTCCGGCAAATCCATTTGTGAAAAAGCCTTCTATCTTTTCAATAATGCTGCTCTTGAGCATTTCGAAGGCCATCGAGAATATAGAGGCGGTAATAATATTTGTTTTAAGCGTCTCTGGGTGAAGTGCCCGTTCCCATGACGCTTTTACTTTTTCATCCATGCTCGATCTCGATAAAGAAACTTAACGCCCGAATTTGGGGCCGCAGTGAAGCGAAGCGGAACGAAGGTCCCAGCCCACAAAGTGGGCGAACAACATGCGCTTGTTATGCAATTTCATTACTCCACACTATATTTGATATTTCTGCATGACGATTCAGCACCGTTTTTAGCGCAACCAAAAGAGGCACTGCTTTCTCTACCGGTGCTTTATTACGGCCAAACATACTTTTTGCTTTGCAGTCCAAGTACACTCGCCATTTACTCTTAGAATCATCCACATTGCCACAACAAAGCCAGTATTCATTGTCATCAATAAAAAACTCGATAAACCAGCCCCAGTCTTCATTATTTGGGTAGGTAGTTTCGATACCTTCCAAAGCCAACTCTCTAGAGAGCCACCAAGCCAACTCCGCTCCATATACGCAGGGATTCACCTGTCTTTCCTCAGACAAAAAAGGCTCAAAAAGATGGGATTTAAAACTTACACATGTGTCCATTTATTTCTCCCTGCATAACGCAAAGCTTTGGGGCGGCTGGAGCGCAGCGTAAGCCGTCCCAGCCGCCCAAGCGGCGACAACAGCGCCTTGTTATGCCCTGCCTGATTTAAATAACGAGCGCAACTTGACGCCCCACGTACGTTCATAAAATGGCTTGACCGAATTAAACATGTAGTTCCCGA